>OCTA010000655.1_pt1 | contig 31775 bp, 33 predicted proteins | sample 1538991 | NCBI WGS metagenome assembly OCTA01 (sample SAMEA3539302, study PRJEB22396) | soil metagenome | biome: tundra; feature: field; material: soil | place: USA | collected 2010-05 | depth 0.15 m | reverse complement strand
GACCAAACCCGCTCCGTCCGACGTGACTTCTACGGTTACCGGGCGTCCATCACGCATCACCCTCAAGGTGAACCTCCAAGCTCGGGATCAAGGACCTTCAGCAGCCCAAGGATCCCTGCTCAGTCGGACGTTTCCGCGCTCCCGCCTCCCGGGGGCGCGGTCGTTACTGCACGCTCCGGGCTAGCGGACGGCGATGTGATGCGCCTCGGTAAAACGATCGTCGAGTTTCGCTGCCCGAGTGAGGGCTCGACTGCGGTCACCTCATCGGATTCGTTCCTGCCCAAGGTCGAGAGCCTCACCAACATCCAGCGCAGCATCCTTGTGGCGCTATGTCGCCCCTACAAAACCGGCGGCACATATGCCACTCCGGCAAGTAATAACCAGATCGCGAGTGAGGTGTTCCTCGGCGTCGACGCCGTCAAGAACCACTTACGGATCCTCTTTCAACGCTTTGAGATCGCGAACCTGCCGCAAAATCAGAAGCGCGCGCGCTTGGTCGAGTGCGCATTCCAATGGGGGCTCGTGTCGGAGCGCGACCTGTGACGCGCTCATGTCCGTCCTGCGGCGCCGAGGTCTCGGAGAACGCAAAGTTCTGCCGCGCTTGCGGAGGCCTAGTCATGCAAGTGCCTCGCCAACAGGCGACGGAGACGCAGGACGGTCGCTCTCAGACCTGCACGCAATGCGGAGTTGAGCTCCTCGCCGGGGCCCGCTTCTGCCACATGTGCGCTGCCGAGGCTCCGCCACCGCCTCCTCCAGCCACGATCGACTGTCCTAGCTGCCGGCGGGAGCTCGATGGCTCAGACGCATTCTGTCGCTTCTGCGGGGCGCCGACGCGTGACGAGCCCGGAGGGCCGGCGTCGGAACCCACAGCGCCAGCAACCACAGCCGCGCAGACGGCGGTCACCGAGCAGACCGACAGCAGGGGGCTAGCGGGTCTCACATTCGACGTTCCGCCAGACGCAACAGGCGCGGAGAACGGCCAGCATGACCCGGACGCAATCGACGCGCCTAGTCTTGACGCCGACACCGTCGGGTCAAACCAGCCGGAGCCAGGCAATCACGGACCAACCGATCCGCGCCTCGGGCACGCAGACCCGACTGCAGAATCCCCTAGCTCGGACATTTTGCCCGGCGAATTGGTGCTCGCCGCCCAAGACGCGACGCACCCGCAATCTACAGAAAATGACTCGCGTGAACTGAGTGTGGTTAGCGCCGAGGAGACGCCGGCCAGATCCGACACGATCGAGTCACATGACGGATGGCGACTCGGCTACGTAGATGACCTGCTCGGCCGCAAGAGCTCCGGCCGCTCCCAGGATGAGCCCCCAGCTGAGAAAGCGAATGATTCGGATGCCGCCACCGCGACCGCCGGGTCCGGAGCCAGTACCGGGGCCTACCCTTCCGAGCGCTCACTCGCGACACGCAGCGGATCAGAGTCCGAGCAGCCAGAGCCATCGGCGGAATCCGCGACGAGCTCGAGCACGTCAACTCTGGGTGACCAGACCACAAGTGTCTTGACGCAGGAAAGCGTTCTCCGCGACGCGCCGGAGCCAAAACGGACATGCAGCTCGTGCGGGACGCCAATCTCCGAAACCGCCCGGTTCTGCCGATCATGTGGCAGCAACGTCGCGTTTGACGCACCAACCGTCGTGCTGACCCGAGCCGCAGCGCTGAGCGACAACCCTGACCCGACGGAGCGGCCCGCTGCGGAAACATCATCGGCGGATTCTACCGACACAGCATGCTGGAGCTGCGGCGAAGCGTCCGAAGCGTGGGCGCATTTCTGCAGACACTGTGGCGCGAAGAGCGTCGCCGCAGCCGCGGCGGCGCCCATGGCAAGCTGCGAGGTGTGCGGTGCCGCGACCAGCCCAGGCTCGACGCTATGCACGAATTGCGCACCCGCGCTCGGGGGCATAGAGGGCTAACAATCGGACACCTTTGGGGGCTGGTTGCGTCGAGCAACTCGCTCTAGTGTGAGGGTCCTAATGCGACGCAACTATGACAATGCAAGCTAGCCACCGCGCCTTCGGATGATCGGTGACGTGCTCCAGCCCGGCGATCAGCTGGCTGGCTACCGGATCGAGCGCCATGTCGCCCACGGCGGGATGGGCGAGGTCTACGAGGCCACGCAACTCTCGCTCGACCGCCGTGTCGCCCTGAAGCTAATCGCCCGTCGCCTCGGTACCGATGAGCGCTTTCGCAAGCGCTTCCGGCGCGAGGCCCGCACGGCCGCATCAATTGACCACTCGAACATCCTTCCCGTCTACGAGACCGGCGAGACCCCCGACGGTCGTCTGTTTTTGGCAATGCGATTCGTCGACGGTCCAGACCTCAGCAGCATGCTGCGCGAACAAGGGCCACTCGATCCGGGCCTCACGGTCGCGATCCTGCGGCAGGTCGCCGATGCCCTCGACGCAGCACATCAGCGCGGGCTCGTGCACCGCGACGTCAAGCCCGCAAACGTGATGCTTGAGGCAATCGAAAGTGGATGGCATGCCTACCTCACCGATTTCGGCCTAGCAAAGCCAAACGACGACACCAGCGAGCACACCGCCTCCGGAGAGGTACTCGGCACAGTCGATTACATGGCCCCGGAGCAGATAAACGGCGCGCCACTCGACAGCCGGGCGGACGTCTATTCCTTCGGGTGCATGGTCTACCGCTGCCTGACAGGCGAACTGCCTTATAAGCGTGACACGCGTACCGCGACCCTGATCGCGCACGCGAACGCGCCCACCCCGCTTCCAAGCGAGACGATCGCGGGCCTACCGAGGCCCCTCGACGTGGTCGTCCAACGCGCGATGGAAAAGGACCCGGAGAAGCGCGCGACGTCCGCTGGGGCGCTGATGCGCTGGGCGCACACACAGCTTCAGACCGAAGCTGCCGGGCGACCGAGCGTCACCGATGAGACGCCAACCGAAGACACGACCCTGACGCGCCGGATGCCCGCAGCGCAGGCAGCCGCGTCCCAACCAGCGCGCAGCCGGCTGGTCCCTCTCACGCGCGTGATGCTGCATTCCGCGGCCTACATCCCGATCTGGGTCGCGACTTACCTACTGGGGAGAAGTCTGTGAACTGGAAGTCAAGCATGACCGGAGCATTGCTCGTTGCCGCCGCCGGGTTGGCGGTCGGCCTCGCGATCGGAGGCAAGACTACGAACCACGCGCGCACCCAGACTACGACCGTGACTCACACGGTGACCGTCACGACCTCGCTAGCGGCGAAGACACCAACGGGCTCGACGAACAGTACTACGTCCACGTCGTCCTCGCGCGGCCCGAGCTCTGCCGGAGGAGGCGGCGGCAGCGCTCAGCAGTACTACGCCAACTACCTGTCGACGCAGGACACGAGCAACGGCGGAAGCTACGCGTCCCTCGACAGTAGCCCATCGACCATCCAGCTCAAGGGTCAAACGTACTCTCACGCCGTCGCATTCGACCTGAGTCCGAATGACAGCAACAACAACTCCGAGAGCTACCAGCTGGCGATCCCCGTGTTTAAGCATTTCAGCGCGTCGAGCGCCGGACTACAGACGAGTACTCCAGCTGGCAACAGCTACAAGCTGACGATCTATAAGAACAACGACAACCCAGGCGCGACCGTGCTTTACACGGACACGTTCACCGGCCCAAGTGGCACGCATGCCGTCGGCTTCGACACCCAGGGCGCCACTGATCTGCTGTTCGTCTGGGCAAGCACCGCGGGCGACGCGAGTAGCACATCAGCCAATGGGAGTGACGTCTTCGTGTTCGCAGATCCCGTCGTCACAAGCTAGGTACCCGACGCTCACATGACGACCGAACCGCCAACCTGCTCTCAGTGTGCGGCGGCGATTGGGCGTAACACCCAGTTTTGCCGCTCGTGCGGTGCCGCCGTTGCCTCCCGTGCAGTGCAGACCGTTTGTCCGAGCTGTCGTCACGCCAACCCGCCAGACAGCAAGTTCTGTCGGTCCTGCGGCGCCCCGGTCGGGCAGCCCCCCCGCCACAACCCCCCAACCGAGCGGCTGATCGCGACCTCGCCCAGTACCCCATTGCTCGCCACTAAATGGTGGCGGTCTCGCGTCGCGCTGCTCGGTCTGATCGCGACCCTGCTGATCGGCGGTGGCGCAACCGCCGCAGTCTCGGTGACCTTCTCGCACAAGAGCCACCATGCTGCTCGAGGACCCACCGCCAAGCTGGCAGCGAAGCGGACTCCTGCGCCCGTGGCCGCAACGCCCTCGCCCGCCACACCGGCTACCACTGCGCTGCCTGCGATCAGCACCGCCCCGTCGGCTTCTCCGCCGCAAGCAGGAGCGCAACAGGCAGTCCAGCAGCACCTCGAGGACATCGACTCCGGCAAGTACCAACAGGCATTCCAGATGATGTTCGCCTCGTATCAAGGGGGCAACCCGAGTTGGCCCTCGAATCGCGCGGCCGCTAATCCCGGCATCAACATCATCTCGGTTGGGACGGCCACACCATCGGGCCAGGGCGACGATGTCACAGTCGACTTCTACGCACGCGATCGCAATTTGACGCCTGGCAGCGACACCCTGTGTCGTGAGTTCACGGGCACCGTGAACGTCATCAAGCAGGGCGGAACGTGGAAGTACAATCCCTCGGGCAACCACCTCACGGCAGCGGTGACGCCTCAGAGCAACAAAAATTGCCCAACCTGATTCCAGAACGTGTCGGGCGAGACCACAGTACCTCTCCCAGTAGATGCCGGACTGTTATCGGACTGCTCGGGGCGGTGGCTGCGGTGAGCGGAGCAGCCTTCGCGGTCAGCAACGGAGGAAGTCGGCACATACAGACTCCGGTGGGCACGCGGCCGTTCCGTATGAGAGACGGTACCCGTACCCAATCCACTTCGCAACACAGGCCCGCGGCGTCGGCAAACGCGCCGCAACGCATGCCCGAATCCGACCTTCCGGGACTCGTCGGACAGCTGATCGTTGGGCGCTTCGTGGGTCCCAGGCCCTCATCGGCGTTCCTGGCCCGCATACGGGCAGGCCAGCTTGGTTCGGTCATCCTGTTCACCGACAACACATCAGACGGGGCTGAAGCAACCCGCAAGATGGTTCACGGGCTCCAGGTCGCCGCCCATAAGGGACACAATCCGCCCCTGCTGATCATGACGGATCAGGAGGGCGGCAACGTTCGCAGGCTCCCTGGGCCGCCCGTCCTCGCTCCCGCCAACATGAGCTCTGATGCGATCGCAACCGCCGAGAGCTTTGCGACTGGAAAGCTCCTTCGCTCCGTCGGGATCAATGTCGACCTTGCACCCGTCGCCGACATCCAGCAGGCCTCGGGGTCATTCTTGGGCTCGCGGTCGTTCAGCTCAAGCCCCGGGCTCGCGGCGGCACGTGCTTGCGCGTTCGCCTCCGGCTTGGCCACCGCACGCATCGCCTACACGCTCAAGCACTTCCCAGGATTGGGTCGGGCTACGGTCAGCACAGACGCGGCCGCCGTTTCGATCGGGGTCAGCACCGCGGCCCTCCGATCAGACTATGCGCCGTACGAGCTCTGCGGCGCCGGCCCGATGGCTCTGATCATGGTCAGTAGCGCAAGCTATCCCAGCATGTCGGGGCCGCTCCCCGCCGTCATGTCGCAAGAGATCTACCGGCGCGAGCTTCCGATCGCGGTCGGCCGAACCGTTCCGCTCACCATTAGCGACGATCTCCAGGCGCCCGGCGTTGCCACCCAATCGACCGCAGCCCCCAGGGCAATCGCTGCTGGATTGGACCTTGCGATGTACTCGACCACGGAGGGTGGTTCAGCCGAGGCGTATTCCAAGCTTCTCGCCGACGCCCGCGGGGAGCAGTACCTCTCCAAGAGATCCGGGTTGCCGTCACGCGAATCCAGACGCTCAAGCAGGCCGTCGCGCGATGATCCGCGAAACATTGCACTGCCGAATCAGCACCGTCTGCGTAAGACGCCGTTCGCGTCCTGCCCTATGCGCGAGAACACCAACGAGGCCGCAGTGCAGGAGCCGGTACTTGGATGTGCCAAGCAGCAGCCTCGCCTCTGCAACGTCGCGAAGGACACGAACCACGAAACAGCACCTTGGGCATGCCGCCGGGCCTAACCACGAGCACGCGGCCCTCGGCGACACCGTCTGAATACGACGTGCTGAAACACCAAACGAGTTGGACTCCCCTACGAGGTGATCACCATGACCGATCCTGTGTTTTGCGAACAATGCGGCGAGTCTCTGGAGACATCTGCCCGCTTCTGTATCGAATGTGGAGCCGAGCAGGTCCGCTCCGACGCGACCGTAGAAACCACGAGGCGGTCGAGCCGCGTCGCGCCTCCGCCGCCCGCTTCGCCCAAGCCCGGAGCTGCCGAGCAGACTGCTTCGACAGTCGGCCCAACGAGCTCACCGCTCCGCCCGCCCTCTCCCCCCCGGAGCGCGCCTGGCGCGACCTCGGCCCTCGATTTTGCTTCCGGTCTGCCAATCATCTCCGGTCTCCCGCTCGAGCTATGGCTCGTGATCGCCGCCTTTGCGGCGCCCGGCCTCTGGGTTACATTCGAAGTGTTCAAGGCTCTTCCCGATGCAATCAAGCTGATCGGGGCGCAGTTCTTCGGCTTCCGCATCGGCCTAGCGCTGACGATGGTCCTTGTGATGGTTGGTCTGCTGGGCGCTGCGATGATCGCCATCGCCTGGAAGCTGTACCGCCGCGATCATGTGGGACGAGGGCTTGCCTACGCATTCTCCGGAACAATCATCGTTAGCGTGCTGTTCTCAGACGCCCGGACCAGCTGGGAGACGTGGGCGATGATCTTCAGCATCGCCGGCATTGCGATCCTCGCGTTCGCACCGCGGGTCCGGGCGATCTTCGACCGCGCGGCCTCTCCTGACGTCGCGCCCACAAGCGTGATCGTCAGCCGCACACTGATCGCGGTCTTCACGGCGCTCGCGATCTTCATCGCGGTGATCTACCTGCTTCTGGCATCCGTGAGCGGTAAGTACGTCGCGGCAGCGATCGTCGCGGGCGCGGCGGCGTTTTTCGCCTCGCAATGGTCCAAGCGCCTCGACCAGGCCGACCGCCACGCACGGCAGGCCCTGTCGATCGGTGGCGCCATAGTGGCCGTGCTGCTGATCGCGCTCGGGCGCGCGAGCACTGGCTTGCTGATCCCGCTCGGCCTGATGGCGAGCGCGATCGCCTGCCTATGGATCCCCAACGACGCGCGATTGTTCTTTGGCGACCAGCCGCTCACCACGCGGCCGTGACTCAACAGCTCCATCTTCGACGTCGCACCTGTTGGGAGCCATGGAGCACCGCGGCTCGACCCCACGTATAGGTGGACACGAGTTCAGGTCGGCGAGAGGGCTCGGAGTCGCGGGCGTGGCTGATTGAGCCCTGGCTCGCTCCCAGTCGGCTCATCCGCACGGGCGCAGGTGCAAGCGCCTTACCCCAAGGGCGCCTAGAACCGACCGCGGTCGTACATCAGGATCTGGATACCGCCCTCCCGCGGCTTTCACAGACCAGCGACAGAGGAGAACCTGATGCAGCCAGACACATATTCCCATCACCGCCGAGCGCGGCGATCGGTCGTTCTCGCGGCCGTCTTCGGTGCCGCCGCACTCGCGCACGCCGCGTCGGCGCTTGCGATAAGCGCGCCCATCCACATCACGCAGGACGTCAACCTTCGAAGCGCCGCAAGCGCGAGCAGCGCACGTGTCGGCGGGCTCTACGCCGGAAGCAGTCCGAACTTCAACTGCTGGGCGCAGGGCCAGAACATAAATGGGGTCGACGTATGGTTCAACGTCACCTACGGTGGCGTCACCGGCTACTACGCCTCCTACTATGACAACAGCAGCTACGCGACCGATTCGCAGATCACAAGCAAGTACGGCATCCCGCCATGTCAGAGCGGGAGCGCTGCGCCAACGCCGCCGCCCTCGGCGAGCGGAACGACTGGCGCTGAGAACGCGGCGATCAACTGGGCTCGGCCGTACGCCAGCGCTCACGACCTAACTTACAATGGGCTGTGCCTCACGTTTGTCTTCCGGGCCTACGCGGCCGCGGGGATCAACCTCCGTCAATGGGTGAGTGTCCCCATCGGCTACAACACCTATCCAGTCGACATCTGGGGACATTTCACACACGGCACTACTGGCAGCGGGACACCGCCTCCCGGCGCTCTTGTCTTCTACGCTTCCCGGTACGGGCGCACCTACTCGCACGTCGCGCTCAGCGTAGGTGGCGGCAACCTCATCTCCACCGAGGACGCCGTCGCCTACTACACCCACTACGAAACCGCCGCTCAGCACTCTTACGCGATCTACCTTGGCTGGTGGCTGCCGGACGCCTAAGAGAGACGGCCAAACACCAGCTCGGTGGATGGGTCTCACGCTGTCATGGCGCGAGACCCGTTCGGCGTAGAGGTCCGAGCTCCGCGATCAACCGGATCGTGTCGAGCGCGAGCACCGGCACCAGCTGCCACTCGTCGCTTGACCCGAGCGCTGGCACGACGAACACGCCGACCGGCCGCTCCACAGTGCCGACGCTGCCGAGCTGCTCGCCGGCGAGCGACAGCCAGCTCTCCGAGCCGATCCGCCAGCAGCGCAGGTCCGCGGCGTCGAACTGGTCGGGGTGGGACAGCACCCACCGCGACAGGTCGTCCGCGCGATCGTCCTCGAGCCCGAGCGGGCGAGCGAGCGCGCGCCGCTGGTCGAGGTGATACGCCCAAACCGACGGATCCTCGAGGCTGATCGGCAGCCGAGTATGAGCGCGGCGCAACGGCTCGTCGAGCGCGCTCGCCGGAACGGTCACCGCGCGAGGCGCTCCTGCTCGTCGACCGGTTCGGGTTCTACTGGCGGCCGGTCGCGCACATACTCGAGCTCGTCCTCGCTGGCTTTGAAGCCAACCGCGATCGGACCGAGCGGCAGGCCGTCCTCGTAGAGGGCGGCCATCATGAACTTGCGGATGTGCGCTGGCTCCTCCGGGGTCATCTCAGCGATGCACTCGATGTAGGGCAAGAGGGCTTGGCGGTAGCGCTCGTGGCTGCCCGAGGGCGCCTGCACGAGAACCACCGGCCGTTTCGACGCTGAAAACCCGCCGATTACGGTCACCTGCGGCGGGTGCTCGCACGGATCGCTCGCGAGCGTCGACGCAGTGGGCGCCACCAGGTAGGCGATAGCCGCGGCGAGCACCGCAGCCCCCGCCGCCGGAAGCGGCTCACGAGCCGGCGGCGGTGGAGTCCGCGAAGCTTCCACTCGCCGGCCGACATCAGCAGCGTCACCGTCCACGGGTGCTGCGTGCCGGAGTTGTCGGTCACGAGCGCTCGGACCGTCGCGGTGCCCGGCGTGACCTCCCGGAACGTCGAGGTGTTGAACGCGATCGATCGCAATGCCGCGAGCGCGGTCGCAGCCGCTGGGTCGAACGTGACCGCGGACGGCATGGCGATCGCGTCCCGGAGCTCCGTAACGCTTTCCGAGCGCAGCTCACGGCCGATGGTCACGCCTCCCCGCGCGAACGCAGCAGCAGCAGCCGCAGATCCCTGCGACCCTTTCGCACTCTTAGGATCCGTAGGTAATTAAGCTGCTGGTTTGGGTGTGGGCGAGATTGTGTAGTTCCACTCGGGGTGGAACGGGTCTCGTGCGAGGTTGACCGCGGCGATCTCCTGGTCGGTGACCTGGATCTTCTGTGGGTAGTCGCGCTGGTCGAGCCGTGCGAAGACCTTCAACCCCGAGTTGGTCGTGGTCGCCGCGATCGAGTTGATGATCACCTGGTAGCTGATCAGCGGCCGTCCGCGCCAGGTTTGGCTGATGTGGCAGAACAGTCGGTGCTCGATCTTGTTCCACTTGCTGGTGCCGGGCGGGAAATGGCAGACCCGGATTGCCAGGCCGGTCTCATCAGCGAGCTTCTGCAGTTCGGTTTTCCAGAGCCGGACGCGGTTGCCGTTCCCGCCGCCGCAGTCAGCGGTGATCTGCAACGCACCGGCTCTGGGGTAGCGCTCTGACCCGAGGTCGTCCCACCAGGCACGGATCGACGCGACCGCGAGCTGGGCGGTCTCAGCGGTGATCCCGACATTCACGAACCCCTCGTTCGTCGCGATGTCATAGACGCCATACGGAATCGCCTTCCCGGACGCCATGCTCGGAAAGTCGTGCGTGTTGACCCGCGTCGCCTGACCCGCGGGATGCCACTCGCGACCGGCGTTCTTGAACTCGCCGACGAGCTCCTTCTTCTTCGTGTCGATACTGATCGCCGGCTCACCCGCGGCGATCGCCGCGCTCACCCGCTCGTTGATCAGACCGAACTGCAGGTCGCGATCGGGATGCTGCGCGCCCTCCAGCGTCTTGCGATTGGACTGCAAGCTGTATCCGAGTGACCCCAACAACCCAGCGACCGTCGTGAAGTGCACCTCATGCCCCTGCTCACGAAGCTCCGCGGCGAGCATCCGGACGCTCTTCGACGTCCACAACAGCACCTGCATCGGATCGCCGCGACAGTCCTCCGCGACGAGGCGCTCCAACGCCACGACCAAACCCGGATCGTTCTCGACGATCGACCGACGACCACCCCCCGGACGCCGCACACGACCAACCTCGAGCCGCTCACCCGAATCGATCTCCCGGATCCCCTTCCGGATCGTGTTCTCAGAGATCCCACTCGCCCTCGCGACCGCCGCGACACCACCACGACCCAACACCCGAGCCTCCGACGCCGCCCAGATCCGCCGCGCCCGCTCGTTCAACTCCGGCGCTAACGCCCGGAAACGCTCACCGATCAACCCCTCGTCGATCACACCCCCAAGTTCTACGCCGCACAAGCACGATCCTTCACCTTATTTACCTACGAGCCCTTACTGCCGCTGCCGACCGCGAAGCACGCGCCGACGACGGTGATCGCCACAACAAACGCAGCGGCAGCCCACGCCCCCTTTCTTGGCGCTCATCACTCCGGAGCCCGGTAGGTGAGGACCTTGTCACTGTGCGCGACGCTCGCAACGCACACTCGGTCTGGGGTACACGCCCACGTGCTCCTCTGGACGTCCGGCGGCGGATTGGCCGAGACGTACCGTTGCCCATCGAAATACCCAAAACTCAGCGTCGGCCCGCTCGGCCAGATGCTGCAGAACGTGGCTGACCCGCAATCGTTCGGCCCGGCATCCAGAGCTTGCGGGACGCCGGGAAGCGGGGCGAAGCCGTGCCCGCGATCGATGACCATCCCGCCGCCGAGATTGCCAGCGCCGATACAGAGCGGGCCCGGTGCACATGCCACGCTGTCGATTTGGTCCTGGCTCCCTTGCGAGTCCGAAACCGACAAAGCGATGGGCTGGCTCCAGGTCGCCCCGTTGAAGAGGAGCACGTCGCCACTATTGCCAACGAGATAGCAGTAGTTGGCGCTCGCGCACGCCAGTTCGTTCAGGATGTTGTTGCCGGGGTTCACCGACACCGTCGCCCAATGGCCGTTGGTGTAGTTGATGACGCTGCCTTGACCGTCGCTCCCGTCGTCGCCGATCAGCAGGCATCGGCCGTCTGTCGGGCACTCGAGTCCGTTCGGTCCGGCGGCGCCGGTCCCGCCGGGCACTGGCATCTCGTTGCTCCATCGGCTCCCGTCCCAGATCAGGTACGTGTTCGATCGAGTCAGCGCCAGACAGAAATGGGATGACGAGCATGACAGCGCGAACACGTCAGGTGGCGGTTGGCCAGTCGCCGCGAGCGGCGGACCGGGCTTGAACGCGCGACCGTCGAATACCGCGGAGCGGTTGCCGGCTATCGCAATACAGAACGGGCCTGAAACGCACGAGAGTGCGGTGATCTGCTGCGCAGAGGCGTCGCTGCTGGCGCTCAAGGCGGTTGAGAGGTCCACGCTTGACCAGCCGGGCGGTGGACCAACAGGAGCCGACCCGCCGCTTGCCGTGGCGTGCGTCGCGTTCGCTCCGTGTGAACTGGAGCTGCCGCACCCGCTCGCGCCGAGAGCAAGGGTGACTGCGAGCAGTGCGAGCACCACGCTCGACTGTGGCGAACGCCGCGGTCCGTGCAAGAGCCACCCCCGAAATTCGTGTTGTTATTGCCATGCCAGAGCAATGGCGCGAAATGACGTACTTCGCGCCCCACGCCAAGGCCAGCTCGGCTCAAGCGACTCCTGCGCCTAAAGTCTCGAGGAGAGCGCACCGTCTTCGGTTCAGGCCGCCGATGTAGTTATGTTACCTGGCTGGCGCGTCAGGAGCACGAGTCTCCCTCCCGGGGGGCCGGATCTTCGCTGGCCTGCACGGAGGGGGATCCGTGCCGAACGAGAGGAGGGCTCATGGCCTGATCGAGGCCCGACGTCGCGATGGCGTCGGGCGGTCCCACTGTCCCTACAAACGCGTCGACCCCGAGGTGATAGCTCGGGGCCCCCGGGGGACGACATGGGCTCGCTCGCGCTCGTGCGAAGAGCTGGCCGACATAGGACGCCGACGGACTTCCGTCCGCTAGCAAGACGGTTTGATGAAGGGGCGACCGCGAGCTCGGACTCGGTGCGCACATCACGTTCCGTGACACGCGATGCAACGAGAACGCCATCGAGAAGGACGTGAAGCGGAAGATCAGGGAGAACACAGCGAACGAGTCGACGCGCACAACAAAGTTCCACTCAACGCGGCTCTTTGTGTTGTCGGGCGCTCGGACGAACCTCAGAGGGACGTCGGGCTATGTGCTGGGTCTCCGATGCCTCGTCAGTGCGAGGAGGTCGCTCTACCAGAGCAAGCCATCAATCGAGGACACGAACGCTACCACCGCGGCGGGTGGATGCAAGCCGAATATCCAGACCCCATCGGCGCCTGGCTGGTCCGCTCCTGTAGTGCGTCGCGCCCTGCGAGCGACAGAGGCGACGTCGCCCAAGCGCCCCACGCCCCATTCGAGCGAGAGGCGTTGGGTCGGTGCAGGACCTACCACGCGGCGCCGTCGCGCCCGGTCCAACGCCGTGCACGTTTAGCCACCTACCTAAGTCTCCGTGTCGCTGAGCCGCTAACTCCGCACTAAGTCGTCCGAAATCCCTGCAAGTCAGGCGGTTTTGGTAAGCGTTCAGTCCTCCGGCCATTGGGGGTCGCGGGTCAGAGGAGGGCGGGGAGCGCGCCGCCGGTTTGGTTGGCGGTGAGTAGCTCGCGGAGGTAGGCGAGCAGGGAGCGGTGTTGCAGGCGGCAGGTGACCGAGGCTGAGAGGGAGCGTTCGGTGAATCGCTCACCGGTATCGGATTGGTTGCCGTGCGAGAGTTTGCGGTGGATGACGGGTCCGCGGAGCGCTCTTTCGGCGGCGTTGTTGGTGGGTGTCACGCCGGGGACGGCGATGTATGTCCAGAGCGCGGGCCAGAGCTTGATCAGGTTTGAGGCGAACCGGCGGTGAAGGCGGTGGCGCTTGGATTTCTTGGCGGCGTGCTCGAGGAGTTGGCGGAACGCGTTCTGGACTGGTGTCATCTCGGTCACGAGACGGTCGCGGTCTAGGTGCTCGAGGTAGGCGTGCCAGATCGCAAACAGCCGGCGGGTGAGCGTCAGGCCTTCCTCGCCGAAAATCTGTTGGGCGGCCAACCCTTCGCTGTGGAATCGGAAGTCGCGTTGTAGATGTGACCAGCACGCCTGTCGTTGCTCGGGATCGAGGAGGTCATACGCCCACCAGCGATCGCTCGTGACGATCCCGGTGAACTCGGGGCCGAGGAGCTCTTGGAGGCGGTCGCGGTGGCGGTCCTCAACGATCCGGAAGATCGCGCCGGTCGAGGTCGCGGCGGTCCACATCCAGCGGTTCTCGCCCGCCAGGTACCAGCCGGTCTCATCGACGTTGACAGCGCCAGAGCCCAGCACCTGGCCCGTGAGACGCTCGTGCGGGCCGGCGAGCAGCCCGCTGGTGCGCTGGCAGATCTGGTCGATCGCGCCGACCGAGATCTGTACCCCGAACAACTCGCCCAACAGTTCGCTCATGTCCCGCCGGGAGACCCGGTTGCGTGCCGTCAACGCCACGACCGCGGCCTGCAGCCCAGGCCCGAACGCGGACTCGCCAACCGTCCCGAGGACCGCCCGGGTCCGGCGAGCGCACCCCGGGCAACGCAACCGGTGGGTGCGATGCTCGATATAGAACACCGCGGTCGATGGCAGCTCTGCAACCTGATGACGACCCGGTCCGTGACGCGGAACCTTCTCACTGTCAGTGAACTCCCGCCCGCACCCTGAGCAGTCATCGGGGTAATGGTCAACGATCTCCTGCATCCGATCCTCGCCTAACAACCCACGGCCAGAGCCAGGGTGACCGGGCTGACCACCAGCCTTGCGCTGTTTCGCGTCCCCGCGCGCCAACTCCTTGGCTTTCTCCCGCGCCTCCGCGCGACGCTGTTGACGCGTCTTCGGCGCGTCCGCAGACGGCGGCGAAGAACTGGTACGCGAACTCGCAGAAGCTTTCTGCTCCAACGCCCGCAACCGCTCCTCCAAGCGCAACTGCCGATCCATCACACCCATCAAAAACTCGATACACGCCTCCCGCCCCGAGTCATAGATCGCCTCAGCCTCCGACCGCTCCATACCGACCAGGTTCGCCGCCCACCGCAGCGAACCTTGTTATGGAAAGCCCGGACGACTGAACGGCTACCGGTTTTGACCCCGAGGGGCTGCCGCTCTGGCGAGCACCTACGGCGGACTAGTGTATTAACCGGCGGCCGGGGTTGTAAACGCCGCTTCGATCACGCTCGCCATTATTTTTGCATCCAGTGCTTCGTTTGCGGATTTGGGTGCTGTATCTAAGCCAGCGGCAACATCTACAAAGTATCCGCCGACTGACGCAACAAGTGCGGCACTATCGAAGGACGTCGGGGTCCCGTCGACAACCGGACCTACGGTAGCGGTGGCCGCGCCGGTTCCCGACTTAGCTCTATTCAACCATTGCTGGTCGGCATCTTGCTTGATATCGATTACACCACCGTTGCTACCGCCATCATATACGCCGTACAGTTCAGTTGGTGAAGCTACATATGTTTTACAACCGTCGGGACTAACACCTGACTCGTCAGCCGGAAATACGGATGGCGGTATAAGGCTGCAGATATCTGCTCCTGTAGTTAGAAAACCGGGTTTGATGGTTAGTTTTGGACCTTGATTTGCGGACGGTTTTGGTTTTGGGCTTGACGAAGCTCCCGGTTCTATAGATTTTGACGTAGTAGCGGAACGAGATGATTTATTGGTCGATGCGTTGCTCCCGCAGCCTGCAATGAATGATCCTACTGCGGTCAAGGCAAGTGCCGACAACATGGTCGCGCCATATCTCATGAATCTTTCTCTTGCGGGTCTGGTACTTAGTTTGTGCGGGTTAGGTAGTTGTTCCACAGCTGGCTCCCATTGGTGTTTATTATAGCTGTATGGAAATATATGCAATTTGCACAAATCTTGACTTATCGCGATAGGAGTGACTTGCCTCGAGCACGGATCCGTCAGTGTCGTGTTGCCCGCTGCCTCTGACCGCATCATCAGGAAACTCATCGAAAGGAGCTGAACGATGGAAGGACGAAGCATCGGTCTGGACGTGCACCGCGACTTCTGCGAGGTCGCCGTGTGCCAGGCTGGGAAGGTGACTGGCCCCCGGTTTTCGGTCCACCCTGAGTGAGAGTTGGGTGGGTGTGGTTGGTTCGCACCGTAGCGGTGCGGGCGGTCGTTGGCTGCCGACCTGGAGGTCGTGATCATCCACAGCACTGACTGTTGCCGTTGACCGCGCTGGGGGCGAGACGACGGTTGCTGTCGCTGCTGCGGCAGAAAGCTCCGCGCCGCTCTCACGTGCTCCCTAGCCGTCGTTGGTCTCATGCCGCGACTGCGGTTGGGAGGGACAGAGCGGCGGCGAACGCGAGCGGGGCGAGCATCCCGAGGGAGCTGTGTGGTCGGTGGGCGTTGTAGTCCTGGCGCCAGTCCTCGATCACGACTCGGGCTTCGGCGAGGCATGAGAACTGCTCGACGTCGAGCAGCTCGTCGCGGAGTCGACCGTTGAAGCTCTCCACGTACGCGTTCTGCCATGGCGAGCCGGGCTCGATGAACGCGGTCCCGGCGCCGGAGAGCGTGCACCAGTCCCGCAGGGCGTGCGCGGTGAGCTCCGGCCCGTTGTCGCACCGCACGTGCTCCGGGCAGCCACGCAGAGCTGTGAGGCGTTCCAGGACGCGCACGGTGTCATCGGCGTCGATGTGACGCTCCACCAGAACCTCCAGCGCCTCGCGGGTGTACTCGTCGACGACGTTGAGCAGCTTCAGGTTGCGCCCGTCGGCGGTCTGATCCCACTGAAAATCCAGCGCCCACACGTGATTCGGCCGCTGCGCCGCCAGCCGGCTGGCCGGCACCGTCGAGACGCCGAGCCGCTGGCGTTTGCGCTTGCGGGCCGGGACGCGCAGCCCCTCCTCGCGCCACAGTCTGCGAACGCGCTTGCCGTTGATCGTCCAGCCGTCGGCAAGCAGCAGCGCGTGCGCCCGGCGGTACCCCCACCGCGGCCGTTCGCGACTGATCTCCCGCAGCCGGGCGCGCAGTGCGGCGTCGTCCTGCGCGCGGGTCGGGTGATATCGCTCTGTCGAGCGGTGCTGCCCCACAACTCGGCAGGCCCAGCGCTCGCTGACACCGAGACGGTCGCGAAGCATCGCGACCGCTCGACGCCGGCGGGCCGGGCCTAGAAGTTTCCCGAAGCGATCTCCTTCAACGCCCGGTTCTCCAACGCCTGATCGGCAACGATCGCCTTCAACCTCGCGTTCTCGCGCTCGAGCTCCTTCAAGCGCTTCACATCGTCGGCCTTCATCCCGCCGTACTGCGCCCGCCACCGATGAAACGTCGCCTCGGAGACCTCCAGCGCCTTGCTCACCTCCGAGAGATCCTTGCCCTCGCCGAGCAGCCTGTCGGCCTCCCGCAACTTGCGGACGATCTGCTCCGGGGTATGCCTGCGTCGCTTCACGTGATCGTTCCTTCCTCGCCCATGATCCAGGGCGCGAGAAACTCTCACAAGGGTCGGACCGATCCCCGGGGCTCAGGTCAAAGGTGCAGCACTGGCCGCGGGTGACCGCGAGGCCTGGGCCGCTGAAGGAGTTCGCCGAAAGCCTGAACCCAGAGGACAGCGTGGCGCTGGAGGCGACCGGGAACGCACTGGCGATCGCGAGGATCATCCGCCCGCACGTCAACCGGGTCGTGATCGTCAACACCCGCCGGCTGAAGGCGATCTCGGAATCGAAGCAGAAGACCGACCGCCAGGACGCCAAGACACTCGCGCAGCTGCTCGCGGCCGGGATGCTTGAGCACTCCTGGCAGCCAGATGAGGACACGCGGGCGTTGCGCCGTCGGGTCGCTCGTCGTGCGAAGCTGGTGGTGAACCGCGCGAGATGCAAGAACGAAGTGCTCGCGGTGCTGCACCGCAACCTGAAGAACCGCCCGCCGATGACCGACCCGTTCGGCGTCGCCGGCCGGACATGGCTCGCCGGACAGCCGCTCCCGAAAGACGAGCGCGACACGATCGACGCCGCGCTGCGGCAGATCGATTTCCTCACCGAAGAGATCACGACGATCGAGCACGACCTCGCCCGATTCGCGCTCGCCTCGCCTGACGCGAGACGACTGCTGACCGTCCCCGGTGTCGGGATGATCACAGCGACGACGTTCCTCGGGCACGTCGGCGCCGCGCGAGGCGACATCAACCGATTCACCTCACCCCAAAAGCTCGTCGGCTACCTCGGCCTCGACCCCAGGGTCCGGCAATCCGGGAACGGGCCAGCCCACACAGGGAGGATCAGCAAAGAAGGCGCCTCGCTCCCGCGACAGGTGCTCGTCGAAGCAGCGCTCACCGCGGTCCGGTCACCCGGCCCTCTGCGCGCGTTCTACCAGCGCGTCCGCGCGCGCCGTGGCCATGCGATCGCGATCGTCGCGACCGCCCGCAAGATGGTCAAGCTGTTCTGGCACCTGCTCATCCGCGAACAGGACTACGCCTACACGCTCCCGACCGCACTCGCGAAGAAGATCCGCACCATCGAGCTCAAAGCCGGAGCCGAGCCCAAGCGCGGCCAGAACCGGTACACGCTCACCCGCGAACAGCGACGAGCCGAGGACAAACTCGTCGCCGAACACGCCCAAGCCGCCTACGAACGCACCGTCACCGACTGGCACCACCAACAACAGCAACGAAAGGCCACAACAACCGTAGCCGCGACTTGACTTTCATCCGTCCCCGCGCGATCTCCTTCAACGCCTGATTCTCGAGCACCTGATCCGCGACGATCCGCTTGAGCTGCGCGTTCTCACGCTCGAGCTCCTTCAGACGCTTGGCATCGTTGGCCTTCATCCCGCCGTACTGGTTACGCCAACGGTGATACGTCTGCTCACTGATCCCCAGCTCCTTCGCTGCTTCAGGGATCTTCTTACCCTCCCCGAGCATCCGCTCAGCCTCGCGCAGCTTGCGAATCACCTGCTCCGGCGTATGCCTGCGTCTCTTCATCGTGCAGTTCCTTCCTCGCCCATGATCGTAGGCGCGAGAAACTCGCACAAGGGTCGGACTGATCCTCAGGGGTCAGGCCAGCGTGCCCGTGCGAGAGAGCGAACAGTCACAGCTGTTCCGTATGCGACCACCTCGTTCGCGGTGTCGCCGACCGCGGACGTGTCATACCGCAGTCCGAGCACCGCATTGGCGCCCTTGTTAAGCGCGTTCGTCCGCAGTTGGTTGAGGGCATCGTTTCGGCCCTCAACCAGCAGCTTTGTGAGTCCGCGGAGTTCGCCTCCCATTATTGCCTTCGATTTGACCCCCAGATTGGCGATCAGATTGCGCGATCGCACGGTAAGCCCGAACACCTCACCGTGAAACGCGACGGTCTCACAGCCGGGAATCTCAAAGGTTGTTGAGACCATCACGGCGGCCTGGATCGAGGACGAGTCGAGTGCAGTTCCGACGCTCAGATCCGGTTCGTCCACTTCCGGTTGGACCCACGCCGATCGCGTCGTGGACCAACGCGTGGTCTGGACAGAGAACGCAAACGCTGAGCTCGCGAGGGCATCTGCAAGATGCTGCTCGACGCTCGTCGCTTGTGCGTGATCAGCGACGTAGATGAATGCGCTGTCGTCACTCTCGCTGATCTCGGCATCGGAGCGAAACGCGCGCCGTACGCCGTCCAACATCGCTCGCAGATCGTGCTGCCCGCGCGGGTCGTTGGCTTGCACGCGCACTCGCCAATCAGACTGTCCTTGTCTCATCCCGGCCTCCTCTGGACCGCGTTGCCTGCTATATCGCGCAGGCTAGCGGACGCCCCCGCTACGAGCGCCGGGCATCCGATCAGCCGAGGGCCGGCGATGAGGGTGGGCTGCGGACGTCGTGTGCGCCGATCCCGTGCTGTTAAATAGACACGGATGCCTTCGCCAGATCCGGCTGCGGATCCGAAACGCTTGGCCTTGGAATATGCCCTCCGGTCGCCGTCTCCGAGAAGCAGCGTGCCGATGATCGACTTGGACCCTTGGTCACCGAGGCGAGCGTCGAGGCGCGACTCAGCTTGGTGTATCACCATCGCGCCCTGCGAGTAACCAGCGAGCACGAACCTCGTGCGGCGACAGTTGCCGATGACGATCCCGATCTCCCTAATCGTCGGCGAGACGCCCACATCCTTGCCGCATACCGAGCGTGGTTGCGCCGGTAGCAGAGCGCGCCGGCCTCGACAGGGTGTCCGGCTAGCAGAAGCGCGACTTCTGTCCCCGAGGGGCCCAGCGTCTCGACCCCCAGTGCAGGATAGATGACCGGAAGTCGGCTTACCCTGTGGCCGCGTCGCCTCAGTTCACATCCCAGCCGCTGGGCCATGTAGCTCACCTCGCTGCCCATTCCGTGGCTGGCGGCCGTGCCTGGCTCACCCAACCCGATGACCCGTCACGTCGGGACATCCGGCCTCTGACTTAGTGGACGCAAGCGCCCCGACAGGCGCCGACTCAAGCGACAGCGCCGCCACAGCGCCGAGCGAGGCTGCCAGAACGGCGCGGCCGAAGCAGAACCGAGACAAGAAGGACACGGCGGCCGACCATCCTCGGGTCCAGCCTAGAAACCGGCGCCAGTCGGGCCAACGCGAGCCCCGCGGCGCGGCGCCTCCCACTGACAGCCCAACCAGAGCGTCCGCGATAGTCACGGTGGAAGGAGTAGCTGTCGGCGCCGGTGGGAAGACTGACCCCCCTTCGCCGGTTGAGATTTGACCCCCCGCGGGTGGTGGCGGAGGCGTCCGGGGGCTGGTTGAGCCTGGCCTGGTCGCTTGTGACCGAGGGCAGGAGGAGGCGTGCTGGACGTGGAGCGGTGGGCCGAGTTGCGCAGGGAGCATTTCGTGCATGGCGTCTCGATCAAGGAGTTGTCGCGGCGGACGGGCTTGCCGGTCCCATCTGTTCAGAGCCGCTCACGACCGCCGGCGTGCCCGCCGCGTAGAACAGGCCGAGCGATGTCCAGCCGACGAGCCCAGGCTCGACATACCAGACGGTGTCGTCCTTGCCTCGGTCGGCGATCGTCACGTTGCCCGACGGGCTCACTGCCACGGTCGGATCGCTCGCCCCCCGGAAATCGCTCGTAGAACCAGTCGCGGTCCAGTCGCGGGACCCCAAGTTGAGGAACCGAATCGTTCCGTCGCCGCGATCGCGCGCGGCGATTACGATCCTGCCACCGTTCTCCCCGATCGCTGGATTGCCGCTCGCAAGGAACGGTCCGCTTGACCTCCACCCGTGGAGTCCGGGCTGGACGTACCAAACGGCGTTGTCGCGCCCGCGGTCGGCGATGGTGACCTGCCCTGACCTGCTGACCGCCGCGGTCGGGTCACTCGCGCCCTGGAAGCTGCCGGTGGAGCCGGTCGGCGTCCAGCTGCCTGAGCCGAGTTCTGTGTACCAGATCGTCCCGTCGCTGGCGAGCGCCGCGATGACGGTGTGGCCGTCGTTCTCCGCGAGCGACGGATTCCCCGCGGCTTTGAAGTTCCCGGTCGAGCTCCAGCCGTGAAGCCCAGGCTGGACGTACCAGATCGTGTTGTCCTCGCCCCGATCGGCGATCGTGACCTGGCCCGCGGAGTTGACGCCGACTGCGGGATCGCTCGAGCCCCGAAAGACACGGGCGGGGCCGGTGGCGGTCCAACCTGGAAAACCGAGGACGCAGAACCAGATGGTTCCGTCCGCGGCGCCACGGGCGGCGATGACCGTCTTACCGTCGCCGGCTGCGATGACGGGACTACCGGTTGCCGTAAAAACGCCGGTGGCGGACCAATGCGCGGCTCCGTGACGCACGAACCAGACCGAGGAGTCACGGGCTCCGAGCGAGGCGACTGCAAACGACTGCGCTGGCCGGGCGTTGGCCGGCCTTGCCTGCCGGACTCGTTCGGAGCCAGAGCCTCGAGTGTTATGGCCTGCTCCCGTCCTCTGAACAACGACGTATACGCCCGCCGCGGCCAGGAGAGCCACGACTACGAGCAAAGGTCGGGCTGTGCGGTAACCGACGCCGCGTCTGACCTGGCGCTCGGGAGCCTCTGCCACGGCTGGCGCGGCGTCGCCCGGAACGGCGGGCAGCGGACGGCCGCAGAGCCGACAGAACTTGCTGTCGGACGGGTTCGCGTGCACGGCACCGTGCAAGATGTAGATCATGTAGATCAGAGAGAGCGTCAGGGCGCTGGCAGCCGGGGCAGACCTACGACCGAACGCTCGCGCCGAACTAGCTCGAGTCCATCTCCTCTGGTCGAGCGACCCGCTGCTGGTCATACTGACACCGGTACGCGACGCCAACGACATCGGAGTACAGATGACGGACACCGTCTCACCGAGCACCAGCGACGGCGCCGAACCGAAGTTGTGGATGTGCTGTCCGAAGTGCGGATCAGCGGCCCAGGGGATGATGTGCGGCGGGTGTGGAGCGAATCTCTCCTACTCCAAGTTGATCACGCGATCCGACTGGGAGGCGCGACACGAAACCGCGAAGGTCGAGGATGCGCTCGACCGAGCCGCGCTCGAAGTGATCGTGTCCACGATGAACGACCTGCCTGGCTACCAAATCCTCGAGGTTCACGGGGAGGTGTTCGGACTCACCGCCCGCGCTCGGAACGTTCTCGCGAATGTGACGGCCAACGTTCGCACAGTCGTCGGCGGGGAGGTGGGCAGCTACACGAAGCTGCTGTCGGACAGCCGCGATGATGCCGTGGCGCGGCTGCGGCGTGCGGCCGCGGAGAAGGGAGCCAATGCGGTTCTCGCGATGCGCTTCGACGCAAACGAGCTTCACGACGTAATCAGCGAGGTCGTCGCGTATGGAACCGCCGTGCACGTCGAGCGGAAGTAGCTGGGGCGGCGATGATCGAGCGGATGCTGATGCGCTGCCGGTACCTCCAACGCCACTCTTCCCCGCCGTGACCTGCTCGTGCAGGCGGAGTGGCGAGGCTAGCTTCGATCGCGCGGCATGTACTTAAGCCCTGCAAAACCAACGACTTTTCGACTTTTCGCCTTTGTCGACTTTGCCATCTGGGTTATCAGCTCATCGGCCCGATCGACCACGAAAACCGCGATTATCGAGCATCGATCAGTAGGGCCGGCGGAAGAACTCCGGTCGCTGAGTCGAAGCCTTCTGCTCTCCCAGTATTTCTTCTGCTTGACGCACGAATTCCCTGACCTCACCGATCGTCAGGCGGTGACCGTAGTGGCCATTCGTGCTCGCAGCGATGTCTTGGAAGAACGGTCGTCCGCGTCGTCGCGCGTAGCTGCCGTCGATTGTCCAGATCCCGGTTCCCGGATCCTTGGACATTTCAAGATCGTTGTTGGGGCGGTGCACCACAAAGGTCGCCTCGAGCGCATCGATCCGGACAACTTCATTCCAAGCGATCGCGTGATGCCGATACCCATAGGCGACGCCCATGCCGTAGTTGACCCCCGAACCGCCATCTGACACGGGCACCGTGACGGCGACCGAGATCGCAACGCCGATCCCGTCCTTGCCGTGGGCGTAGTAGCGGCTCGTCTCGCTTTTCCCTGGGTGACGGCTGAACACGCGGATCTCCGCTCCAAGATGCTTGGCGAGATCGTTCATGCCCATATTGACGCTGACAACCCGTGCGTCCGGTCTGCGATGGCCAGCGCGTGCGAGGCCGACAACCGGTGGCGCTACCGCCAATCCCATCCCGAGCACCGCGACGATCAAGCGCCCTCCACCAACACCGTGCGCGCGGCGATCGCCCATACGTGGGCACCCTACCGAAGGCGCGGACCGCGACGAATTGAGTCGCGATCTGTGGACGCTCCGCGTCCGCTCATGCGATAAGAGAAGTTGTTGACCAACGCTGCCGGAGGGTCAGTTCCATACAGACCACCGGGCCCGGAGTGTGAGAGAGCGAAGTCCGCGCGCTGCTCCGAGGGTCCTCGTTCTTAGCTAAATCAGCGACTCGGTCGTCGCCCTTGCGATCGTCCGGCGCTCGCTCAAAGCTGACGATCGCTTGCGCCAGGCCGGATGCGGCCATGAGCGTGAAAGCAATCGCGCCGATCGAGGCAGCGAAACGCTCGACGCCTATGCTGCAGAACTGTGGGCCTTGAGCTCGTCATCTATTGCGCGGACATCGGTTCTGCGAAGAACCACTGCGTCGGATGGGCGCGCACCCTGCCGGCTGGCGCAGCAGAATTTGCCCGATCATCGCTGCAAACGGCCGGGCTGCCATCCGCCCTAGGTACGAAGTTCGGCACCGTAGGACTGTGCATCATGGGGTCCGTAGTTATCCGGAGCGCGCGCGGCGCACTAGAAGCGCCGCGATACAACATGCCGATGTCAGCGAGGTCAGACCGCCCAACGGAAAGGGGGTGACGCGATGGGACAGTGCGCACTCCGCCTCGCCCCCCGACTAGTTGGTGGAGATGACCTCGACGCGGCCTTTGGAGCTAGCCGCCACGCCCGCTGCTAAGTCCTTCAGCAGGATGCGTCACCACCCCGCAGGTTCAAATCGCCGACGTGACCTCCTGAATCCGTCAACGAACTTGGGACGACGACCACTTACTTAGGGTTCCGTCCGCCCGGGACGCTACCTTGACCGCCGTCACATCCACCACCCTCTCACTCGTGGTGGACCGACAAACGGGGTCCGATCAGTGCTCAGTATCAACGGTGACCGACAAAGGCGGAGCCGGAGTTATCAAGCACCACGCATTCACTAACGGAGCTGCATGCCACTGCGCCTAGTGGCGGCCGGCTGCCGCTAATCGTCACGGGTGCAGGAAAGCCGGGTGCGGTCGGGTTGAATGTCACTTCCCGCCCAACGTTGTCGACGGTAACGCACTCACTGGCTGATGGGCAGGCCACAGCGTTCAGCTGCTTATCGTAGTCCATCACGGCAGGGTTGGGAGTGCCCGGCGCGATAGGGTTGAACGTCACTTCCTCCCCCGCCAGATCGACGGCGGTGCACTGCGTGGCCGATGGGCACGCCACTCCGGTCAGGTTCTCGCCGGCTGCGACCATCACGCGCTTAGGCGTGCCCGGTGCCGTCGGATTGAACATCACTTCCCGCCCAACGTTGTCGACGGCGATGCACTCACTCGCCGACGGGCAGGCCACTGCGGCAAGCTCATCGTTGCCGTCGATTATGACGGCGGCGGGAGCGCCCGGCGCGGTTGGGTTGAACGTCGCTTCCCGCCCGTTAGTACCGACCGCGGTGCATTGGGTGACAGAGGGACACGCCACATCCATTGGGACGCCCTGCTCGATCATGACAGGGTTAGGTGTCCCGGGTGTGATCGGGTTGAAGGTCACTTCCCGCCCGTTGCCATCGACCGCGGTGCACTGCTTGCTCGATGCGCATGCGACCGCGTCGAACCCAGCGCTGTCGTCGATTATGACGGCGGCGGGGAGGCCCGGCGCGGTTGGGTTGAACGTCGCCTCCTGCCCAATTCCGCCGGTGGCGACGCAGAGGCTTGTCGACGGGCAGGCCGTCTCGTCGATGCCTGGGGTGCCAGCGGGGCGCGGAGTGTCCAGTGTGATCGGGCCGGACCACGATAGCGGATGGGGAGCCGGAGCCGAGGCGCCGGTCTTCTTGCCTGACCGTGGCTGTGGACCGGACGCTGTGGATTTCTGCCTGCCGCAGCCAGAAACCAGACCCGCCCCGAGCACAAGCGCGAGCGCCAGGCATCCAAGGCATCTCAGCGACAAGCAGTTCTGGCGGGATGAGTAAACTTGTAGTGAGGATGCGCTAGTAATCGCGGCCGCCCTTCAGCGCGAGGATAGACTACACGACGGACGCTTTCGTGGTAACGACGCGATCGAGGTGGCTGTCGCTGATAGCGGCAGCCGGGACGGTCGGCGACGCCGCCGCGGCCGTTGGCGGTGTACAGAACCCTGCCTTGCGCCTTGACCATCGAGTGACCGTTCGACTCGGCCGTACGTACCTCGGGCTTGGCCCGGAGCGCCAACTCGGCCTGGCGCGCGAGCTCGTCGGTCCCGAACAGCGTGACGAACATCGACAGCCTCTCACCGTCGAGGCCGACGTCGCCATCGATCGGCACGCCGCCCACCTGCGCGCCGGTGTTGCGCGCCCGTTCGACCAGCCCGAGATCGGCGAGCGCAACCGCCACGTCGTTGAGCCACGGATCGCGCGGTCCGGGACGATGGCGCTCCTTCTCCTGCTCGAGCTTCTTCTGCTTCTTCTGCTGAGACTGGGCAATCGCTCCTACGACGACGAGGAGCACAAGGATCCCCAGTGAGACGTACCAGTACTCGACCGCGAGGCCGATCAGCAGCATCACGCCGAACACGCCCCAGCATCCGCTGGGCTTCTTCTCGACGACTACGCGGATCGGTTGCTGCTGCCCCACTGTCGCCTCAGCTCCCACCCGCAGCCGGATCCATGACGACGCCGCAGTCCAGATCGGTGCACGCAACGGTCGAGGCGAGGAACGCCATATGGCACCGGTCGCTCGATCGCGCGGTTACCTGACAGCTCGCCTGCGTCGAACCGGAGAAAGGCGCCCGAGCCGAGCGCTGCGTGTCGCTCGAGCGTCCCCCGATTCGCTTCCGTACGTAGGTACGTAGCGACTTCACCGGGCAGAGGTCAGGAACTCGCCCCGTACGACGACTCCTCAAACGTGGGACTCCTCGGAGAACGAACCAACACCCGCGACATCCGCGATCTCGAGGACGGCAACGCCGTCGACCAAGTGCTGCTCGTCCGTGACAGCGAACTCCGTCAGACGCGGACCGGCGCGGACTTCATGCGGCTCGCGCTGGCAGATCGAACGGGCGTCGTCATCGGCCTCGTCTGGGACGACGTCGAGAACACATACGTGACCGCCCGACGAGGAGATCCGGTCAGAGTCGTCGGCAAGTTCTCGCAGCACCCACGCTACGGCCCGCAGCTAACCCTTGAGAGGCTCGAGGTCCCGAACGAGGTCGATTGGGATCGGCTGCTCGACGGGCCGGCCACGCCGGTCGCCGAGCTGGAGCGGCGGCTCGCCGCCCTGGTCGGCTCGCTGTGCGACCCACACCTCGTTGCCCTGATGGACGCGCTGCTCGGCGAAGGCTCGCAAACTGGGAGCAGGTTCCGACGCGCGTTCGCAGCTCAGTACAACCATCACGCCTACCGCTCTGGTCTGCTCGAGCATTCGGTTCAGGCGGCGCAGCTGACCGCGGCCGCCACAGAACTCCTTCCGGGCATCAACCGCGACCTCGCGGTCTGCGGAGCGCTGCTGCACGACATCGGCAAGCTCGACGCCTACTCGGGAGACGACATCGCCGCGACGTTGACCGACGCCGGCAAGCTGATCGGCGAGATCCCGAGCGGCTACTTCACGGTCAGGCGATGCATCGAAGACATTCCTGCCTTCCCGCCGGATCTGGCGCAGGCCGTGCTGCACATCATCCTCTCCCACCACGGCTGCCTTGAGCACGGCAGCCCGGTTCTCCCAGTAACCCGCGTGGCGCTGCTCGTCCACACGATGGACAAGCTCAGCGGGGACCTCGGCAGCTTCGACCGCCTCGAGCGGGACACGGCGAAGGACGACCGGTGGTCCCGGTACGACCGCGCGCTGGGTCGCTCGGTCTGTCTTGCAGGAGGCATCGACATGGCCCAACGCGACGCGCGTGGACCACAACTGTGGCCGTCGATCTCGGAACCATCACCGGCCGGGCTGTTCCCCACATCACCAGTTGCTCGAGCATCCACCAAAGCAGATCCAGATGTCGCGTAACCGAACTCTGACCGGCACGCTGTACCGCGCAGCCCGGATTTCGGCGACCGGCCGCGCGATTCGCACGGGTCACGCCGGCCGTCGCGCCAAGAACATCATCGTTGGTCGCGCGCTGGGGCGCGCGGGCTTCTGGCGCTCGCTCTGGAAGTGAGCGGCGCGCCAGCCGCGACGTCTGGCCGAGATAGTTCCGGGAAGCGACCGCAGACGTCTGAGGCTTGGCGATCCGCTGTCGCCGCCCCGCTGGACGTGTAGTTTCGGCACGTGGCGCCCTACATCGTCCAGGTCACACGAGAGGGCACGAGTCAGAGCCGGGGAATGGCGAGGAGGCGCGCGCATTGCTCCGGGTGGGGCTGTGGGGTGAGCTGCCGCAAATCCGCCAGCAGCATGGTCGCTGACGTCCGCGGCGGGGGTACCCTGAGTCCGTGAGCTCCCCTGTCCTCAAAATCCGCATCCGTGAGGATGCGCCGGCGCGTTTGCGCAGCGCGGGGTTCGAATCCTGCGTCGTTCGCAGCCCGATGTGGACTGGCGACGATTCGCTGGATTGGTTCTTTCGACATCCCGCGCGCGTGAACGCATCCGTCTTCGTGTCAGCAGTGCTCGCCGCGTGCCTGAAACCGGCGCGGCGGCGGGGTGAGGTCGAGGCGCTGCCGCAGTCCGACCGGGCGAGGTTGCGGCTCGCGCTCGTCCGGGCGTGCGGACGCGAGCGCGAATGGCGGAAGCTTCACGGCTCGCACCTGACAGCTGATGAGCGGCTGATGGCGGTGATGGTGTGGCGCTGGCGAGAGCACGAGCGCACCTTCGCGCGGCTGCGCGAGCGCCACCACGAGCTCGTAGCCGCGGGCGAGTCTATGACGAAGAAATTCGTCGGACACGACATCGCGCCCGCGGGTGTGCTCGGTCGGAGCGCATTCCCCGCGGACTTACTCGGCGTGGGCGTCACGGCGATGGTCAACGAGGCCGCGAAGTCGCTATCGCCATACACCGAGGCGCTACAGCCGTTCGCCGGCTACACCAAGGCGCTACAGCCGTTCGCCGGCTACAGCCGGGCGCTGGACCCGTCCGCGGGCTACACCAGGGCGCTGGACCTGTCCGCGGGCTACACGAAGGCGCTACAGCCGTTCGCGGGCTACACCAAGGCACTGCACCCATTCGCGGGTTACACGAAGGCCGCGGCGGGGTTGGCCGACCCGGTCGGGATCGTGGACGCGCAGCGGAGCGCGCTGCTACTCGGGCTGCGAGATGCCCAGCGCGCGGCGCTGGTCGAGCCGGACGGCTCGATCGCGGGACTGTTGCTCGAGGGCGTGGTGCTGAGGCTGCAGGCGGACCTGCGCTGGCTCGAGGCTTGTGCCAGGCATTGGAACTTGACGAAGGGATGATGACCATGGAGCTCAATCTGCCGGTGGTATCCGCCCGCGATTTGCATAAGGACTACGGCCGCGGGGCGGCGCTCGTTCGGGCCGTGGGCGGTGTGAGCCTCGAGGTCGCGCAGGGCGAGTCGGTCGCGATCGTCGGTCCCAGCGGCTGCGGAAAGTCCACCTTGCTCTACCTCCTCGGCGGGCTCGAGCGTCCGACGGCGGGCACGCTCAAGGTCGCCGGTGAGCAGCTCGAGCAGACGGCGGAGGCCGGCCTCGCAAGGCTACGCCGCCACGCGCTGGGCTTCGTCTTCCAGGCGTTTCACCTCGTCGACGAGCTGACCGCGCTCGAGAATGTCGAGCTGCCCGCGTTGCTCGCGGGAGCCTCGCCGGGCCATGCGCGTGACCGCGCCCGGGACCTGCTCGAGCAGGTCGGTCTGACCGACCGAGCCGGCCATCTGCCCTCGGCGCTGTCCGGCGGGCAGCGACAGCGCGTAGCGATCGCCCGGGCGCTCGCGAACGAGCCGCTGATCCTGCTCGCCGACGAACCGACGGGCAATCTCGACAGTGCCGCCACAACCGATGTGCTGCGCCTGTTCGATCAGCTTCACGCCAACGGGCAGACGCTCGTGGTCGTCACGCACGACGCCAGGATCGCGGCGACTGCCGACCGGTTGATCTCGATGCGCGACGGCGCGTTCGTGGACGAGACGAGGCTGACCGGTGGCACCGCGCGGACGCTGAGCGCGATCACCGGGCTCGAGGGCTGAGCGCGATGGGTCGCGTGCTGCTCGTCTCCCGGCTCGTGATCGGCGACATCAAGCGCCGCCGCGTGCAGTCGGCGATGTTGCTCGTGATGATCGCGACGGCGACCACGACGCTGACGCTCGGACTGACGCTTCACCACGTCAGCCACAGCCAATTCGCCCGCACGCGCGCCGCGACCAGGGGGCCGGATGTCGTCGCGGAGGTCGGTTACGACCCAGGCTCGAGCCGGCCCTCGGCCAAGCAGCTCGCGCCACTCCTTCACGGGCCGGGCATCGCCGGCACAGCCGGGCCCTACCCGGTCGCGCTCGTGCGCCTCACGTCACCCCGGATCAACGTCCCAGTCCAAGCCGAGGGCCGTGACCTTGCCCCGGCCGCGATCGACCGGCCGCTGCTGGTCGCCGGCCACTGGGTGGCGCCCGGCGGCGCGGTGCTCGAGCAGGGCCTCGCCGACTCGCTCCATCTCCATATCGGCGACGCGATTCGCTTGGGCGGCCACTCGCTCCGTGTCGCCGGGATCGCGGTCACCGCCGCCCAGCCGTTCTACCCGGCACGCGTCCCAGGACTGGTCTGGCTCACGCGCACGAACGCCGAGCAGCTCGCGACCCGCAGCCAGCCGCTCGGGTTCCTACTCGACATCAAGCTGACCAACCCAGCCTCGACGACCGCGTTCGGTAACTCGAGCGAGAGCAACGCATTCGGCCGCGCGACCAGCAACGAGCCGTCGATCCTGGAGCCCTGGCAGCACGTCCGCACCGACGACTACAGGGTGATCGGACTCGACCAGAAGGTGCTGCTGATCGGGAGCTTGCTGCTATCGATGCTCGCGATCGCCAGCGTGGCAGTCGTTGTCGGCGGCCGGATGGCCGAACAGACCCGGCGGGTGGGCCTGCTCAAAGCCGTCGGCGGCACGCCGACACTGGTAGCGATCGTGCTGCTCTCCGAGAACCTGTTGCTGGCGCTCGCGGCCGCGGTCCTCGGATTGGTCGCCGGCGATCTGCTCGCCCCACTCGCTCGTAATCGGCGTCGCCGCAGCCGTCGCCGCCGCCGCGACACTCCCACCGGCGATCCGCGGGGCACGCACGACCACGATCAGAGCACTCAACGATCCAGCCCACCCGCCGCGGCGACGGCCGTGGTTGATCGCGATCTCGGCTGCGCTGCCGGTGCCGCTGCTGCTGGGACTGCGCCTCGTCGCGCGTCGCACACGCCGGACCGTCCTCACCGCCGCCAGCCTGACGATCGCGGTCACGATGGTCGTCACCGCGCTGACCGTCCAACACGACCTCGCGGTCACCTATCAGCAGCAGACGCAGGTCGGGTTCTTCATCAGCTCCTCGATCGGCACCGCAAACCACGTCCTCGTCATGCTCAGCGTGATCCTCGTGATCCTCGCCGCGATCAGCGCGACCTTCACCGCCTGGGCGACCGTAATCGACGCGCAGAGGTCAACGGCCCTCGCGCGCGCTCTCGGCGCCACACCCCGACAGATCAGCGCGGGACTGACGGCCGCTCAACTGGTTCCCGGGCTTGCTGCGGCCTGTGTGGGAATTCCCGCCGGGCTCTTGCTCTTCGCGCTGGCAGGCGGGAACCTATCGGACGCAAGCCCGCCGCTCCTATGGCTCCTCGCGGTGATCCCCGGCACCCTGATCGCCGTCGCCGCGGTAACAGCAATCCCCGCCCGGATCGGCGCCCATCGCTCGGTCGCCGAGGTACTCCGGGCCGAATAGATCACACCCACCGCACGATCCGCAGACACCCGCGATCGCGTCAGGACGAGCCTCGGATCATCGTGAGGTTGCACCCCGCCTTGCGCGGCGAGCGAGACAGATTCGGCTCGCCCGCTGTCATCGGCCTCGTCGAGTCGATGACAGACTCGAGGTTGGCGATTCGGAGGACCCGAAGCGCCGCGCGTGGTGATCCTGCCTCCGTCGCGGCGCCGGCGATGGCGAGGCCGATGAATTTGGCTCTGGATCGCGGTCTCATCATGTGTGGCCAAGGCCGCACCACGGCTACCGATTAGGGAGGACTCAATTGCGCAGCGATGATGAGATGGCCTTTCCCAAACTCGCCGCCCCGGCACGCCGCGCGCTGTCGGCCGCCGGCTACACGCGGCTGGATCAGCTAGCTCAGGTCTCCGAGTCCGATCTCACGAAGCTGCACGGCATGGGGACGACTGCGATTGCGGCCCTGCGCGAGGCGCTTCATGAGCGCGGCCTCTCGTTCCACGCGGGCGTTCCCGCGTCCGACCATCTGCAAGGGGTGGCGGGGTCACCCGGCGAGGTCGACGAGTATCTGCGTGGTGTCGAGGAGCCGGGCTCGCAGCACGCTTCAGGCCCTGCGGCGGACGATCCTCGAGATCGTCCCGGACGCGGAACAAGTGATCTCCTACCGCGTTCCGGCTTTCCGGGTACGCGGTGAGACGGTCGCCGGCTTTGCCGCGTTCAAGAATCACCTGAGCTACCTCCCGTTCAGCGGCTCGGTCCTCTCGCAGCTTGCGGATGAGCTCGACAGCTACGCGATGACCAAGAGCTCCCTGCACTTCCCTGTTGACCGC
>OCTA010000654.1_pt1 | contig 31801 bp, 32 predicted proteins | sample 1538991 | NCBI WGS metagenome assembly OCTA01 (sample SAMEA3539302, study PRJEB22396) | soil metagenome | biome: tundra; feature: field; material: soil | place: USA | collected 2010-05 | depth 0.15 m | reverse complement strand
GATACGGCGACCACCGAGATCTACACTCTTTCCCTACACGACGCTCTTCCGATCTGAGTCGATGACCGAACGGGGCTCGTCGAACACCCGGTTGTGCCGACCCAGGTAGCAGGGGTCGTGATAGGTCACGGTGCCCTTGTACCCGCCGCCGGGGGTCAGCTTGCCTTCCGCCACCAGGTGGTCGAGGAGCTGGCTGTGGTGAATGACCTCGTAGTTGCCACCCAGGGCGGGGTACTCGTTGGACAAGGTGTTGAAGCAGTGGGGGCAGGTGGCGATGATCTTTTTGGCCCCCACCCCGTTGAGGGTCTCGATATTGGTCTGGCACTGCTCTTGGAAGAGGTACTCGTTGCCCAGTCGGCGCACCGGGTCGCCGGTGCAGCTCTCCTTCTTGCCCAAAATGGCAAAGGAGACCCCGGCCCGATGGAGCATGCGGGCGGTGGCCTGTGCGCCCTTGCGGGCCCGCTCGTCGAGGGCGCCGGCGCATCCCACCCAGTAGAGGTACTCGATATCGGCGGGGATGGTGTCGGTGACCACCGGAACCTCGAAGTCGAGCGAGGCGATCCAGTCCTCGCGCTTGGCTGCCCCCAGACCCCACGGGTCGCCCTGGTTCTCCACGTTGCGGAGCATGAGGCCGGCCTCGGAGGGGAACCGCGACTCGATGAGGACCTCGTAGCGGCGCATGTCGATGATGGTGTCGATGTGCTCGATGTCGACCGGGCACTCCTCCACACAGGCGCCACAGGTGGTGCACGACCACAGGATGTCCGGGTCGATGACCGAGGGGACCAGGGTCTCCCTCTCGACGCCGGCTTCACGGTTTCTGGTCATGATCCGATCGGCCTCGGAGAACAGGTTGTCGCGGAGGCTCATGATGAGGAGCTTGGGGGAGAGCGGCTTGCCGGTGTTCCAGGCCGGGCACTGGGACTGGCAACGCCCGCACTCGGTGCAGGTGGCCAGGTCGAGGAGTTGCTTCCACGAGAGGTCCTCCACCCGTCCGGCACCGAAGACGACCTCGTCCTCCTCGCCCACATCCTCCATGGTCATGTCGGGTGTGGTGGCCAGGGCGCCGAGCGCACGGGGACGGCGGGAAGTGGCCACATTGATGGGGGCGAGGAAGATGTGGAGGTGCTTCGAGTAGGCCACGAAGACGAGGAAGCTGGTGATGATGGCGATGTTGGCCAACAGGGCGACCGTCTCGATCACGCTGTTGACCCCGGTGCCGAGGGGATGGAGCCAGCTGGCGATCCCGTGGGAGGCGAAGGCCCAGTTGGAATAGGGGAAGTTGCCGGTGTTGGCCTGGGCGGCCCGGTAGAGGAGGAGCGAGATCATCACACCGGCGATCATCGCCAGCACCAGGTTGGCAGCCGCGGTGTGCGAGCCGAAGAACCGGGACTTGCGCTCTTCCCGCTTGGGGGAGTGCTTCACCCTGATGATGGCGAAGACACACAAGGCCAGAAGGACGGCCACAGTGAAGAAGTCCTCCACCAGGCCGATCCATGACCAGGTTCCGATGATGGGGATGTGGAAGCTGCGCTGAAAGAGGTCGCCGTACGCTTCGATAATGGTGAGGAAGAGAATGGAGAAACCCCAGAAGGTGAAGGCGTGAGCCATGCCCGGAATCGTCCACTGCAGGAGCTTCTTTTGGCCGCCGACCTCGACCAGCTCGGCCTTGACCCGCGAGGGGAGGTTTTTGAAGCGATCGGGGGCGGGTTGCCCGCTCGAGATCAATCGATAGAGCCAGAAGAAACGCCGACCAGCTATGCCAAGCATGATCGCGGTGATACCGAGACCGATCGCAAGTCTGACGGGCACTGTTTTCCTCCTGAGGGCTACTGCTGGGCAACTAGCGGGTGAGCGTAGCTGCGGTGTGAGTTGTCGGGTTGCTTATCCCGGACGGGCGTCTACGAACGGAAATTATCCGAGTAGCGGCTGGGGGTAGGGCCCCATTGTCCCTGGTACTTGGACTTGAGGCCATCTGATCCGTAAGGCATGTCGGCGGGGGTGGTCATCTGCAGAAAGGAGATCTGGCCGATCTTCATGCCGGCGTAGATGGTGATGGGCAGATTGGCCACGTTGGAGAGCTCGAGGGTGAGATGGCCGTCCCACCCGGCGTCGACAAAACCTGCGGTGGAGTGGATCAAGAGGCCGAGCCGGCCGAGGGAGGACTTGCCCTCGAGTCGGGCGACCAGGTCGTCGGGGAGGGTGATCCGCTCCAAGGTGGAGCCGAGTAGGAATTCGCCGGGGTGGAGGATCAGCGGATCCACATCGCCGATGTCCACCAACTCGGTCAGATCCTCTTGATCCTCGCGGACATCGATCACCCGACTGGTGTGGTTCCGGAAGAGCCGGAAGTACCTGTCTACGTGGAGATCCACCGAGGATGGCTGGATACAGCCCTCCCCCAGAGGGGCGATGGATATGCGACCGGCGTCGAGCGCCTCACGGATTGATCGATCAGAGAGAACCATGCCGGCTAGACGATAGTGTGGCCAGCGCATGCGGGCGTAGTTTGTCCGCTGATGCGGGCGTAGTTCAGAGGTAGAACATCAGCTTCCCAAGCTGAGAACGCGGGTTCGATTCCCGTCGCCCGCTCCACGGGTCACCCGCTCTCTCTGCGACGGTTCTGGACTTGTGAGGATCCGGTAGGTAAGCGACACTCTGGCTCCGGTTCCTTCACGACACTTCCCGGACGCGGCTCCGGTACCTGAGCGACACTGGCCCCGGTGGGTGGGTGACACCTGGTCATCCGCCCCGTTGGGGCTCTCAGTTCTTCACTAGGGACGATCACGTCCATAGTGAAGGAGGCTGTCATCATGCTGGTGGAGCTTGGGCTCGTGGAACAGAGGGTTAAGGCCGTGCTTGAGGTCCTCGACGGCAGTGCCAGCGTCAGCGATGTGGCCATGCGCTAGTGCATCACCGCAAGGGCCAGCCCCGGATCAGCACTGACGACCTGTTTCCGTCCTTGCCACATCGGAGTTCCGTCGGGCGGGAGGTGGGCGTAGATCGACCTGGCCACCGCCATGGTGCCTTCGCTATCACTCTCCGCACCACCCATCTCGGCGATCATCGCCAGAGCGGCTGCTTGGGCCTGATTTCGTTCGGCCCAGTCGGAGACGAACGAGGGCGCAGCCAGCAGATCGCTCTTGTCGCCGTTACAGCTCCTATCGGCCAACACGAGATTCTCGACGGCGTCGTTCGCGCACCGCGCTCGCGGAATGAAGTGGTCGGCTTCCGTAGGCCCGACCAGGCGATCATCACAGTAGAAACACCGATTGTCCTGGAGATCACGCAGCCCGTCTCGCAGCATCTTGGAGGGAGCGATCCGAGATGAGCCGAAGAGGTGATTACGAAGGTCCTCTTCGACAGTGGCCACCCCGTTCAATCGGGCGACCATCCGGGTCCAGTGGAGTTCGACCAGTGGGCGAATCAACGGCGAGAGTCGCACCAGTTCGTCACCTGCCCCATCGAGCAGCGGAATCACCGGGCCTCTCGGGCCATTACTGCGCAGGCGTTCGACGGAGAAGTGCTGGTTGATTCCCCAGTCAGCTCCGAGGTCGTAGATGAACGGAAAGACCGTCTCGCTGGTGCCGACAGTCTGCAGCCGGGGCAGCGGTTGCTCGGCCAACGTGCACTCGATGCGGTCAATGACTCTGCCGTACTCGGACGCGAAACGTTGACGGGCGATCCATAACGACGTGGCTCCAGTTGGCTCGACTTCGACTCTGAATGCCCGAACGGCATCGATGATCAGGGAGCGCTTGTTGGTGATCTGGCGCAGCTCGAGGGCGTCGGGTGAACCCTCCAGGCGGAAAGCTACGACCTGGCGCCAGTAGAGAACGGCCACCTGCTCGGCCAGGTCACGAGTAGTCAGTTCCGTCGGAGCGCGACCGTCCGTGTCGCTACGAAGGGCACAGAGATCGAGGAGAGCAAGCAGGAGGGCCAGCTTGTAGGTGGCGGTGCGCCGGCCCGAATCAACGACCTCCAGCAATCGTTCGGCGAATCCGGTTCCGGTGGCTACCGTCATCCCATCATCTCGTGGCACGGAATCATCTTGGCCCACGATGAAGGTGCAGAACTCTGACTTGGTCGTAATCTCGCCCAGTGGAACCTGATCACTGCCCGTTCTGTCATCGGATCGAGGAGGAAGACGTCGCGGCGAGCACTCCTCTGGCACTGGCGTTTCCGGATGCCTACCCGATCAGTCCGGGTCACATGCTGGTTGTGCCTCGTCGCCACGAGCCAGACTTCTTCAACCTGTCTCCGGATGAACAGGGGCAGATGCTGGCCCTGGCCGGAGAAGTGCACGGCCGACTCGTTGGGGAACTGAGCTTCGACGGAGTGAACCTCGGGATCAACTGCGGCGAGGTGGCCGGACAGACGATCGCTCATGCCCACCTCCACTTCATTCCGCGTTACCGAGGAGATGTTGTCGAACCGGCAGGAGGGATCCGCTGGCTCTTTCCCGACAAGGCCCGCTACTCAGTGGAGTGACCGGCGGGCTCGGAAATGGGAGGTGAGACGATGAAGTACAACATCTTCTACAACGCCGACTTCATCGCGTCCGACTACGCCTTCGACACCACTCGAAAGTCAGGTGAGCTCGCTGCCTCCCTCAGAGACGGTGGCGAAGCGAAGGTCGTTGACCCTGGTCTGTTCACCGAGCGCGCCAAGGCAATCATCGACCGGGTCCACGACCCCGAGTACGTGAAAGCAGTGATCACCGGCACGCCATCCCATCTGGCCGAGTCCCAGGGGTTCGCCTGGGACCCGAAGGTTCCCACCATGGCTATCGCCCACTCCACCGGGCTGGTCGCAGCCGTAACTGATGTGCTGACTTCCAGCAACCGGGTCGCTGGGTCTCTCTCGTCAGGCCTTCACCACGCTCGGGCAGGGCGGGGCTCGGGCTTCTGCACGTTCAACGGTCTGGTCGTGGCGGCAACTGACGCCCTCGATCGGGGCGCCGAACGGGTACTCGTCTTGGATTTCGACGCCCACTGTGGGGGCGGTACCCGGTCAATGACTGCACCCGACAAAGTGGTCCAGATCGACGTCGCCACAAACGCGTTCGACTCTTGGACGCCGGCGTCAGCTGATGCGCTCTTCATGGCCGGGGTCGACAACTACATCGACACCATCATCGAGGCTCTGGAGCTGGCCGATGGGGCGGGGAACTTCGACCTGGTGCTCTACAACGCGGGCATGGACCCGGCAAACAGCGGTGTGAGTAACGCCGATCTTGAACTGCGAGAGCACATGGTGGCGGAGTGGGCCGCCAAACGGGATCAGCGGCTCGTCTATGCCCTGGCCGGTGGCTACACCGGAGGCGGTATCGAAATGGATGACCTCGTCGCTCTCCATCGGCTCACCGTCGACGCGTTCTGCGACTAGCGAAGGCATGCGGGATGCAGCGCACTGAACCGGCCCGCGCCTCCGGGCTTCCCGGGCCGGCCCACGACCCCGAGTCCGTGCATCAGATCCATAGCCATTGGTGGGGTGCTCGGGTCTCCAGTACCCAGGTCGCGATTTCTTGACGTTGTGCCCGTCAACGGAGCCGAGATGCACCCAGCCTCGATGTCACAGGCATCAATTACAATGGTCCTTGACACATCCAGAGGAGTCGAGGGACCTGGCCCGATGACGCTCCGCCAACCGACCGAGAGGCACGGTGGCAATGCCAGATTCGATGAGGAGGTCACCACTATGGTGTCGAAAGCAACTGCGTCCCTGGACGCCTGGCTCACCCAAGCCGAAGAAGTGCTTCAGGAACAACGCGAGCAGTCTCTGTCGCCTTCGTCGACCGGTCCGTGGAATGACGCCAACTACGATTCGATCGTCACCTTGGCCACATTCGAGCGGGGTCTTGCGGAGCTACTCGATCAGTTGTGCAATCGGCCTGGTCGGTGGGTACTGATCGCCAACGACGCACGTAGGGATAACCGGTTCTGGCAGGCACTGGCCTTCGAGGACGGTTCCCTGATCGTCGAGGTCGTGAGCAACCGGTATCTCGAGAGCACAGAGCTCCTGTCGTCCGCAGACGAGGAGAAGCTCACACAACTCGAATGGAAGGCACCTGACCCGTTCTCCAGTCCGAACTGGAGACGAGTCGAGCCGACCACCAGTCCTGCAACCGCTGATGTGGCACGACAGGCAGTTCAGACACTTCGCGAGGTCTTCAGGATGGACGACGAAGATCGGCTGCTGATCAAGACGTTCGCGGTAGCGGATCGCGGAGACACCCCTGCCAGCGAGTGTGTCCCCGTTCCCGAATCGGTTCCCGAATCGACAGGTGTCGAACCTTCATTCAGGCCAACCACGGAGATCTGGGCCGACTACTACCGCCAGCTCTATCCCGGACATACCCATCCCAGAAGCAGCTTCGATTCATGGAAGTACGCCACCACGGTCGTAGGTTTCGCCAGGGATCTTTGGGAATCTCGCGAGCGGGCCCGGCTTCGATGGGAGTCTGAGAAGGGGGTCGATCCTGCAAGCTAGCCAGTCGCGCACCCGCCCGTCGTGCTGTGGCTCCCAATGGTTGCCAATGCCGCCTGCTTCGAGTGTTCATGGATCGCCAGAGGTTCGGATGCGACCGTTGAATCGGCCGGGCGCAGCGCTCGCGACCACAGCGTCGAACACGGCAGCGACCGAGACACGGTCTGCCAGCTTCGGGTGCCGATCAGCGAACGTGGTGGTCCTATCGACGAGGCCCTCGAACAAACATGGGTGTGAGCGCTGAACAGCCGGTGCAATCCTGAGTGCTCCGGTGGTCACTTCAAGTGGGTGTGCGTGCATTTCGGGTTGGCACACAATCGACTGCGCTGTCCGCGGTCGAGGGCACCCGATCTCAGTTTCGACTCTGCCAGGCGTCCTTGACCCGACGGCAGAAACAAAGTGCCGTTATCTCCAGTCCGATCGCAAGAGTGAGCCGTGACCAGGTGGCCTGCGTAGGCGACATGTAGCCAACGCAGCGGCCGGCCCCAGATCATTTCCGGGACACAGGGCCCGAAGATACCGGGGGCTCGCCATGTCAACTTCGATGCCGACACGCCCGCCGAGCTCATAGTTGCCTGTCGATTCGACAGTCGACGGACGTGACATCACTCGACGCCCAGCGTGTACCCAACATCGACGCCTCGAACTGGAACCGTGGAGAGGTGGCTCGATCGGAAGGCTCGTCGGCCTGGAGGTGCGCGGTTGACAACGGGTCTGAACCATGTTCAGACTATGAACATGGTTCAGACCTCAGAGCGCCGGGAACGGTCGCGGGCCGCCCGGCGGGATGCCTTTCTCGACGCCACCCGGGAGCTGATCGAGGAGCACGGCATCGAGGCGCTGACCATCAAGGCCGTGGCCGAGCGAGTCGACTGCGCCGTCGGCACTCTCTACACGTACTTCTCGTCGAAGGGCGCCCTGGTCGCCGCGTTGCAGGCCGAGGCCATCACCCGGCTCGGGGCGGCGTACTCCCGGGCTGCCGACCGTTTGGAGGACGATCTGGCCACGCTGGCCATCGACGTCGACACCGCCGCGCTGGCCAGGCTGGTGGCGTTCGGGCGCTCCATCATCGCGGTCGGGCAGGTGCTCCCGGAGGAGTACCGGCTGCAGCAGCGGCTCCTCAGTGCCCAGACGGGCTACGACGACGACGACCTGGCGCTGGTCGCGCCCGTCGCCTTTGCGGTGCTGGCCCGACCCGAGCGCCTCCTGCGCGAAGCGGCCGCTCTCGGCGTGATCGAGGATGGCGACGCCTTCGACCGGACCATCGCCTGGGTGGCCGGGATCAACGGCGTGCTCACCCTGGCCTCCATCCAGTGGCCCGGAGCCGACGGGTTCGACCCGGCCGCCCTGGCCGACATGCTCCACCTCGACCTGCTCCGCGGCTGGGGCGCCGAACCTGGGGCACTGGCCGCGGCGGACGCAGCCGTGCCCCGCAGCCGTATGGCAGCCCTCCTGGATGGAAGTGACCGATGACGACCGTCGCGTCCCTGCTTCTCGCCTTCTCTGGCGGCGCGTTCCTCTGGACGTTCTCTGAGTACCTGCTGCACCGCTGGTTCCACACCGCACGGGGATCGAACCCGGCCAGCAAGGAGCACCTGGCCCACCATGCACGCCGCCTCTACCGGGTTACGGCGATGAACTGGCTGGCCTGGGCGGGTGTGCTGCTCGTCGGGCTCGTCGGCATCCCGCTCGTCGCCTGGACCGTGCTGCCGGGCGCCGAGGCCGTGGTGCTCGGCATCGGCTGGGTGGTGGCGTACTTCGTCTATGAGTGGATCCACGCTGCCAACCACCTCTGGGAGCCGCGGACCACCTATGGCCGTTGGGCGCGTCGCAGCCACTTCCACCACCACTTCGGGGCCCCGCTCCGCAACCACGGTGTCACAACCCCCTTATGGGACAAGGTCTTCGGGACCTACGACAACCCGGCCCAGGTAACGGTGCCCCGACGGATGGCCATGGTCTGGCTGCTCGACGACGCGGGAGAGGTCCACCCTGAGCACCGCGCCACCTACCTGGTGCGGGGCACCCGGACCGAGATCGGGCCCGAAGAGATGGGGCGGGCCCTGGCCAACCAGGTGCCCACCGTCTGAGCTGCCGGGTGAGCGCGCCGGGGTCAGCGAGCGCAACATCCAGTTCCCGTCTCAGCGTAGGTGGGTCTGCTAAAGGCGGTGTCGGTCCGCACCACAATGGTCCGTCGGTCATCCAGCGGGCGACCTGTCCCGTCGGCGAACCAGACGTCGGATCGCTCGGTGCCGAAATCCACGAGTCCCACAGTTGGAGGTCCCTCGGCGCACCATCCGGTCCACCGATGCAGCAAGCCCATCCACCTCCCAACATAGGCTGGGACCATGGGGAATCCGGACGCCTGGTTCGAGACCACCCGGCGAAACGCCCGCTCGGTGCAGACCACGGTCGGCTGGGTCTTCTGGGATCCCGGAGCAGTGACCCGCTACAGCGAACTCGGACTGCCCGGGCCACTCGGTTACATCGCCGCACGGTGCGCACCGCTGGCACCCGCCGGGCCCGACAGCGTGATCGCGGCGTTCGGTTCGATCTCCCCGCCCGGCATCCGGCTGGCGTTCGAGCTGGTGGCGGCGAACACGACCTTCGACGCGGTGTGGCGAGCACGGGACGAGGCCGTCGCCGAGGGGCTTGCCGAGCACGCCCCGGGGATACTCGAACCACTGTCCGCACTGGGTCCCCGCCTGTGGCCGGTCGTCGAGCAACTCCCCACGGTCGGCCGGGTGCTCTTCGCCGCCCACCTCCGCATGCCCCGGCCGGACGACCCGGTGCTGTCGGGTTGGCACGCAGTGAACTGCCTGCGCGAGTGGAGGGGGGACACCCACTGGGCGCTGGTCGCCGCCCAAGGGCTGACCGGCGTAGAGGTCTCGATCCTCCACAACGCTTGGCTCGGCTACGAACCGGACTGGCTACCGACCTCGCGGGGCACCGGACCCGACGAGTTGGCCGAGGGCTGGCGGGGCCTGAACCAGAACGGGCTCGCCGAGGGCCGGACGGTGACCCGGGAAGGCGTCGCCCTCCGCCAGTACCTCGAGGACGAGACCGACCGGCTGACCACGCTCCCGTGGAGACTGCTCGGCGAGGAAGCGTCCCGCCGGTTCGCGGCGGAGTTCGAGACGCCGTGCGAACTGTTGTTGGCCCGGGTGGACCTGACCGCCGGCCCGAACTACCAGCCCGCTTCACGCATCCGCGACGGCGGCGACCTCGTGTAGCTCATCCGGGTCGGCCGTTGTCGGAGTCGACAGGGGGTTCCTCGGAACGTGACCAAGCGTTTCAGTCGAGTGCCCTCAGGCCGGGACGATGGGGCTGTGCAGCGAGAGCCCGCCGTCACAGTCGAGGATGTGGCCGGTGACCCAGTCGAGTTGATGGAGGGCGAGGGCGGCCTCGGCAATGTCGGTGGGTTCGCCGACGCGGCCAAGGGCGGTCCGGCCGGCCACGCCTTTGAGCCAGCCGGTCTCGAGGGGGGCTCCCCCAAGCATGGCGGTGTTGGTCACGCCCGGAGCCACCGCGTTGACCCGGATGCCGTAAGGCGCCCATTCACGAGCCGCCACCTTCACCAGCATGTCGAGGGCGGCCTTGGAAGAGCAGTACGCGCCCATGGTCCGATCGGCCAGGCGGGAGCTGATGCTCGATGTGGCCACGATGGACCCGGGCACGTGGGCGTCGATCATCACTCTCGCCGCGGCGCGCATGGTGAGCCACGGCCCTCGAGCGTTGATGGCCATGACCCGATCCCACTCGTCCGGCTCTATGTCGAGGAGTGGCCCACCGTGGCCGACGCCGGCGGAGATGGTCACCTGGTCAGGTACGCCTACCCGTTCGACGGTGTCGGCCATGGCCGTCTCGATCTGCTCGGGGTCGCGGATGTCACAGACGATGTCGCACGGAATAACGATGTCCCATATCAACACCGTGCGGCCGGCGACCTCTTGGGCGGCAGCGACGGCAGCACCGATGCCGGATGCACCTCCGACCACCACGCTGACGTTGGTCATTGCGTTGCGCTAAAAAGAGCGGGTGGTCTGAGCATTGCGGGTTCCTTTCGCGAGTCGGGACAGCCAGAAGTGGTTCCGGGTCCCACCGGAAGCATGTTCCCCGAGGGCCGGGCATCAGTCAACCGGGCAGCCGGCTCTCGTTCCCGACCGGGGCCACAGTGATTCCTTGGCAAATCGCAGGCCCACCGTGCGATGAATCCCCTGTCGGACGTGGCCATCCGGGCTCCGCCCCAGGTCCAGCCGGTTGGGGTCGGGGAAACGATCGATGTCACGATTGGGCGCCGCCAGTTGACAGAGCGCCACGATGTCGCCCGCCCGACGACAACCAACACGGCTGTCGTCGGGCGAAGACTTCGGGCATCTTCACGGTCGCGCTGCCGATCCTCCTCTTCTCGAAGGAAAGGGGGACGCGCCCCGCTGGTCGGACCGCCTGAGTTAGAGGACTGCTCGACGCAACCCACCAGCCCGAGCTCGGGATGCCACCACCGGGCGGGAGAATATTTGCGGGCCCACCCTCGTCACCGTGCGGCATGCGCTGCTGCTACTCGATGCTGCTACTCCTTGGTCGAGAACCCGGGGTAGACGTCGGTCATCAGGTTCGAGTAGGCGTTCGCACGGAAAGCCAGGCGGGCAAGCCCGATGATGTATTTCCTCATACCCTCTGGCCACTTGCCGGTGAAGAGAACCGCAAAGAACCCGATTATCAACACGACGTAAGCGCCAATGCCGAGGACCATCACGACGAACAACACCGGGATCACAAGGAGCCACTTGATGAAGATGAGCCCTCGGCTGAGCTTTTCCGGATAGGGGATGGAGAACGTCGCCGGATCGTCGCCCGGATCAGCCGTGGTGTTCACCAACGTGAACGTCGGATACGGCTCCCGCATGAAGAGGTAGAAGGTGCCGAGCCGCCACTGGTACCTCATCACTCCGGCCGCGAACCCGAACATCGACTCGGGATATTTGCCGGTGAACAGAATCGCCCACCAGGCGATGAACGTGACCACACTGACCGCAATGCTCAGAATGTACATGTAGAGCGCGAGGGGAATTGCCATGACCGGATTGCCGATGACCCGCCAGTTGGCCACCTTGAGCGGTGCATTGAGGTCCAGTTGGACGGGGTGAGCGACCATTGAGTCTTGGTAAGCGCCTCCAGGTGGTGATGATGGCGGTGGTGGTGGTTGTGGTGGTTGTGGTGGCGGCGAAACGGATGTCATTTGTCCCTCCCTACGGGGTTTCGGATTTCAGTGGATAGTCGTTGGCACCTGCCCAAGAAGCCGCCGATCCGGTTTCTGCAGGAAGAGTGTGGCAGGTTCTGGTTTGACGCGCCGGGATAGTGGCAATATGCCGCCTCGCCCGCCCTCGATCGGGAATCTTGAGAGATACTGCCTCCATGGAAGATCGCAACGTGTTGGGTGGCCGGTTGGAGCCCTTCGGCAATGACCCGGTCACCGGTTTCTTTCGAGACAGCTGCTGCCATACCTGTCCCGAGGACCGGGGAAGCCACACCATCTGAGCGGTGGTGACTACTGAATTCCTCCAGCACCAACAACAAATGGACAACGATCTGAGCACCCCGATGCTCCGGTACGGGTTCCCCGGCCTGGTACCCGGGGACCGCTTGTGGGTGACAGCTGTGAATTGGCTGCGGGCCCACCACGACGGGGCTGCCGCCTACGTGGTGTTGGCTTCCACCCACCAGCGGGCTCTGGAGATCGTGCCCTTGGAGGCACTCGAAGAGCACACCGTCGATGTACCGGCCAGTCCCGGTGGCCTCGAAGCCCATCGCATTTGTCACGCCGGTCAGCGTTCGGGGCCGGCGATCTCCTGTTGGCCAGAGCGACGTAATTCACGATTTGGGAATTGCCGTCCGGGCCCGGGGATCAATTCGCATCCCAAACGGCTACCATATTGGTATGAGCAGGCAGATAGCCGTCAGGCTGCCCGACCACCTGGTCGAGTTTGTGGACCAGTTGGTGGGCGAGGGCCGGGCGGCCAGCCGAGCGGCTTTCGTGTCGAGCGCCTTGGAGCGCGAACAGCGCCGCCAGATCGCGGCTCGGGATGCGGCCATTCTGATCACGGGCGGGGATGATCCCGACATGAACAGCCTGGCGCAGCATGTCGCCAGCATGCTTGCCGTCGATTAGTGCGCCCCATCCACACTGCCAGGTTCGACAAGGTGCGGCCCGTTCTGGTGCTGACCCGAGAGCTCGTCCGGCCCCACCTGGCGCGAGTGACGGTAGCTCCGATCACGACCACCGTCCGAGGCTTGTCCACCGAAGTACCGGTCGGCCCGGCCAATGGGCTGGACCCCAACTCGGTCATCAGCTGCGACAACATCGTGACCATCCCGAAAAGCCTTCTCGGCGACCTGATCGGCTTTCTCCTTCCCGATCAGGAGGAGGCGTTGACCGCCGCCATCCACGCCGCTTTCGACCTCGACCGACCCTGACTCCAGTTGATGAGAGAGAATGCGGAGATGGAGGATCGCAACGTGTTGGGTGGCCGATTGGAGCCCTGCGGAAACGACCCGGTCACCGGATTCTTTCGTGACGGGTGCTGCCATACCGGTCCCGAGGACCAGGGCAGCCACACCATCTGCGCGGTGGTGACCTCCGAATTCCTTGAGCACCAGCAGCGGATCGGCAACGATCTGAGCACCCCGATGCTCCAGTACGGGTTCCCCGGCCTGGTACCCGGGGACCGCTGGTGCGTGACCGCGGTCAACTGGTTGCGGGCCCATAACGACGGTGCCGCCGCCTACGTGGTGCTGGCATCCACCCACCAGCGGGCCTTGGAGATCGTGCCCCTGGCCGCACTCGAAGAGCACGCCGTTGATATCCCGGCCAGTCCCGGCGGCCTCGAAAGCTGACAATTAAAACGACGCGGTCTGCCGTCACCCACCGGCGCCGGCCGACTGTTCAGGCCTTCAGACCGCCGACGCAATTCCGAGGATGACAACGATGGCTCGGTTCAGCCGAACCACGTCGGCATCGGCGAGCACCCCCACCTGCTCGCCGAGCTTGGAGCGATGAACCGTGATGATCTTGTCCACACGGTACCTACCCGGGCGATCCTGGGCCCGATTGGCGGGGCCTCTCCAGGTAGACAGGATTGGCCACCCGCAACTGATCGCGTGCTGAGGCCGCCAACACGGCCCCTACCCGTTGCCAGTCATCGTCGAATCGGCCGGCTCGGATGGCGGCCACCAGATCGCCATCACTGTCCACACCCAAATCCGCGAGTCGCCGGACATGGTCCTGAGCAATACCGGGTCCCAGCCGCATCTCCCGTTCGGCGATCTGGAGAGCGTTGCGGGCCACCCGGGCTTCGAAGGCCCCGCGTCCAGTGCTCTTCTCCATCACGCCGGACTCGAGGTACTCGGTCACCGCTTCGACCAACTCCGCCGCGGTGGGTCGCCCGAAGGGAGAGGTCGTGGCAGCGACCGGGCCTCGATGCGGTTCCGGATCCGGGGCCACCGGCTCCTCGGGCCCCACCCCCATCAATGCCAACAGATCCCATTCGCTCTCGCAGATACGGCGCCCGATGGCGGCCAACTCCACCGACCGGGTGCTCCCGCTCAGGTGGGCCGAAACCTGCAGCCCGCACACCACCGCCCACTTCATGGTGGCGTGCACCTCCCACCACGTCACATCGACGGGGTCGACAGTCCTGCCACCCGCTGCCTCATACGCCTCGAGCAGGGCACTCAGATCGCCGAAGCCTCCGACCCTCCCGGCTCCCCCGAAACGCCAGGCCGGGGCGCAGAGCCACCCGATGTCCTCCAGCGGGTCGCCCACGTGGGCCAGTTCCCAGTCGAGCACCGCCCGCAGACCGTCGGGGCCCACCATCAGGTTGCCCAGCCGGAAATCCCCGTGCACGGTCACACGGGGTCCCCCGGCCGGCCGGTGGGCGTTGAGCCAACGCGCTCCGAGCTCGAGCGCAGGGCGGACCTCACCCAGGGCATCCAACAACGGCAGCGGGTCGGCCAAAGGGTCGGTGCCGCTGAGACCGGGAACCGTTTCCGGCTCAATGGCATGGATGGCGGCCAGGGCCCGGCCGCACTGGGCCGTCATGAGTCCGCGGGCCTCTTCCCACTCGGGGTCCCGAAGGATCTTGCGCGGGATGGTCTCCCCTTCCACCCGGGTGACCACCAGCCACCGGGCGCCGAGGCCTTCTCCTTCCCCCGACGCCACCACCTCGGCGACCGGCACCCCGGCCCGGTGGGCGGCCTCCAACAGCGCGGCTTCTGTGCTCACCGCGCCGTTCCGGGTGGCACCGTCCCCGCGGTCCTGTTGGATGACCAACCGGTGACGAGCTCCGGCGTCGTCGATCAGGTCGAAGGACGAGGTGACCCGCGACGCCCCTCCCGACAGTCTCCGGAAGTCCTCGACCCGACCTCCCAGCGCCCGGCCCAGGGCGTCGGCGACTTCGGTGGACGCCGCGGCTGTGTTGCCCGAAGACATGGTCTATTCGACGGGGACGACGGGCATGCCGCGGTCGTCGAGTTGATGCAGGTACTCACAGATCCCATAACCGGTGCGATCCTCGTAGGTCCACCGGGCCAGCCCCTCGTTGACCACCGTGCCCCGGCCCTGGCCGATGTCGGCCACCCGCATCACGTCTCCGCGCAGGTCGTAGGTGCGATCCTTCTTATCCAACACCTGTACATGCACCACCCGTTGGGTGAGCCCGTCGTCCTCGAGCTCGGTGCGGAGCCTCCACTCGGCGATGCTGGTGGCCCGCTCGCCGTCCCACACCCAACCCCGGTGGAGGTCACCGGCCTCGGTGCCGAGCCGGATGCCCCCGAAGTGCATGTCCTCGCCCACATTGATGCTGAACCAGCGCCACATCTTGGGCCCGCCCCAGCGCCGCGGCCCCCAGGACCGGTCCCGGTTGCCGTGGGCTCCCGACCACACCGAGCGCACCCCGTCGACCTCCAGCCAGCCGGTCCACCGGCCGGCCTGTTCGAGGTGGCCCTTCCCCACCGTGCCCGCCGCCGCGGCTGCCTCTTTCGAACGGGTGCCCCGGGGCTGCCCGTCGGTGCCGATGGCCGGGGTCACCGCATCGAAGCGCACGTCCAGAGCCACATGGGCGGTGTGGGTGGCCTCCGCCCTCGGAGCGCAAGCCCGGGCCGGAAGGTCGGTGTCGACGGTGAGCCGCCACGACTCGAGCGGGGCCAGCATCTCGTAGCGCACCGGGCCCACCTCGAGCACGGTGTCCACCATCTCGTGTTGCTCTTTCACCCCACGGTGCTCGGCCAGGCCGCCACCGGGCAACCACACCGACAGCCCCACGTCCATGGTCCCCTCGTTGGGGCGGATACCGATGCGGGTGAAGAAGCCCGAGTCGGTGCCGGGATCGAAGGCGTTGAAGTAGTACGACTCGCTCCAGGCGGTGTCGCCCTCGACGGCATGGGCCAGGTCGTGGTGGGGTTCGAGAATGGGCATGGCTACACCATCGTCTGCCCGGCGCTGACGTTCAACGCCTCCCCGGTGACCCCCCGGGCGTCATCGGACAGCAGCCAGCAGATGGCGGCGGCGATCTCCTCGGCACTCTGCAACCGGCCCAGCGGGATCTCCCGGGCGATATAGGCAGCCAGGCCCTCGGGTCCACCCATCAGCTGTTCGAACATGGCGTCCTTGTTGATCAGATTGGTGTCGACGGTGCCGGGGCAGACAGCATTGACCGAAATGCCCGAGGGGCCCAGCTCGGTGGCCATGGTCTGGGTCAACAGGATGATTCCCGCCTTGGCCGCGCAGTACGGCCCCAGAAACGGGAACGCCCGCTTCCCGGCCTGGCTGGAGACGTTGCATATTCGACCGTTCTGGTTTTCGGCGATCATCCGATTGGCACAGGCTTTGGACACCAGCCAGGTACCGATGACGTTCACGTCGAGCACCCGGCGGAACTCCTCGACCGGAATGTTGAGGAGCGGCCCGAGTCCGAATCCGGGCCCACTGCCCCCGGCGACGTTGGCCACCAGGGTGACGGTTCCCAACTCTTCGCTGACCTGGGCCACCGCATTCTCGACCTCTTCCTCCACCGACACATCGGCCACCGCGGTGGCGACCTTCACACCGAGGGCCCGGAGCTCGTCGGCCAGATCATCGAGATCGCTGGGGCTGGCCGTGCCGTGGGAGGGGGCATCTTTGTAGGGCCGGGCGATGTCCAGACAGGCGATGTCGGCACCGGACCGGGCCAGCTGTACGGCGGTGGCTCGGCCGATCCCTCGGGGTCGGGCCGCACCGGTGACCAGTGCCACCTTGCCGGCCAGTGGGTTGGGGGCCTGTGTCAAACTCATCAGGCAAACGTAGCGACGATCGGGTCAGGGGGTCGATCCGGTCAGGGGGTGGACGATGGGCGCAGTCGGTCAGTCGCGATTGGTGGGGTTGGTGGACCTGCCCGCCCAGCCCGCAGGTGTCCCGTGGCCGACCACTGAGTGGCCCACAGGCGAGGTCCCCACCGGGGTCGACCTCGATGAGCTGATGGATCGGATGTTCGACGACTCCGGACCCCTGGCCGTCACTTTTGGCGTGTTGATGATCCACCGCGGCCGGCTGGTATTCGAGCGGTATGCCGGTCAGTTGGAGCACTTCGATCACCCACCCGATCCGGTGGACGCCGACAGCCGCCTCCTCAGCTGGTCGATGGCCAAGTCGATGCTCCATGCAGTGGTGGGCATGCTGGTCGGTGACGGGCGGCTCGACATCGACGCTCCGGTCGACGTGCCCGAGTGGGCTGCGGCTGGAGACCCTCGTGGCGCTATCACCCTGCGCCAGATGCTGGCCATGCGCGACGGTCTCGACTTCGTCGAGGACTACGTGGACGGCGGGGTGTCGGATGTGATCGAGATGCTGTTCGGATCCGGCCAGTCCGACCCCGCCCACTTCGCCGCCGATCGACAGCTGGCCGCCGCGCCCGGCTCGAAGTTCAACTACTCCTCGGGGACCTCCAACATCATCTCGAGACTGGTGGCCGGATGGGTGGGAACCGGCGAGGCGTACAGGATATTCCTGGCCGAGCGACTGTTCGGGCCGATCGGCATGACCAGCGCGGTTCCCGAGTTCGACGAAGCCGGGACCTGGGTGGCGTCGTCCTACGTCCGGGCCACGGCCCGGGACTTCGCCCGGTTCGGTCTGTTGTATCTCCGTGACGGGGTGTGGGACGGCACCCACCTACTCCCCGAAGGCTGGGTCGACTACGCCCGGACCATCGAGTCCGACGACCCCGAGAATGGTCCCTACGGCGCCCATTGGTGGGGAATGGCCGGCGACGAGCTGGGCACGTTCCGGGCCTCGGGCTACGAGGGACAGTCGATAGTCATCTGCCCACCACGCGATCTGGTGGTGGTGCGGCTGGGCAAGACGCCGGCGTCGGACGAGGCCAAGGCGGCCGGCGAGCAGTGGCGAAGGGACGTTCTCGAGGCCTTCGCCTCGGCGTAGCTCACGTCGCCCGCCGGTCGGGTAGCCGCCTGGGCCCGGTCCACCCACTCGGCGCTCTGGCCGCTGAAACCGGGTCGGCCGCCGAAGTGACCCTCGACGCCTCTCCCAAATCAGGCACACCCGGAGTCATCGCCTCGTTCACCTTCGGGCCGGTGGCCGAGCGTGTCGACGCCCTTCCGGCCGCCGAGCGCAGACGGGCGGTGCTCGACGCGTTGACGGCCAGATTCGGGCCCAAGGCAGCATCGCCATTGGAGTTCATCGAGACGGCCTGGTGGACGGAGGAATGGACCCGCGGTTGCTCGATGGCCCACCTTCCCCCCGGGATCCTCACCCGCTACGGGCCGATCCTGCGGGAACCGATGGGGAGGGTGCACTGGGCCGGCACTGAGACCGCCACCGTCTCGCACGGCGCCATCGACGGTGCAGTCCGATCGGGCCAGCGGGCGGCGGCCGAAATTCTCGAGGCCGGCTGACACGGTCACCGTCCTTTTCGTTCGGCCTCATTGAGGCTGGCCCGTACGTCCTTCATTCGCCGGTAGAGGCGAAGGGGATGGTCGAGTGCGGCGGTAAAGCCGTGCCGTCGATAGAAGTGCGCGGCACGCTCATCGATGGCGTCGACCATCACCAGTCGGGCGGCGGCCGCCTCACCGGCAATGACGGCGATGCGCAGCGACTGGGCCAGTAGCCGGGTACCGAGGCCCGCCCCTTGTTCGGTCCTGTCGATGGCCAGCCGGGCCACGAGAACTACACCCACCGGGTAGCCGGGCATGCCCCTGACCAACCAACCTGGAGCCTCGGCGCGCTGCACCGATCCCATGGTCAGACTCACGTAGCCGACCACGTTCGCTCCTCGCACCACCACAAATGTGCGGGCCGAGTCCATCCGGTGGGCGGCAAGGGCGTGGAGGCGCAGCCAGTTGTCCAGGTCCTCTACGCCCGAATCAAAACCGTCGAGTCGGTGGATGTCGCCGAGCGGTTCGAGAACCAGGTCCTCTGCCCTCACCTCCGCGACAGTGGCTCGGTGCGAAACAGATCGACCAGTTCGGGCACCACAGTTTCAGGTTCGTCGAGAGCGGCGTAGAACCGATCGAACGCTTGGTTGGGCAGTGTCACCGTTCGGCGCTCGTCGAGGAGACGCCTGGCCCGCTCGGTGGCGGTGGTGAGCACAAAGGCGGTGACGGTTTCGTGCTCGAGCTGTGCCGCCTCCCGGATGAGCGCCTCTTGGTCAGGGGTAACCCGTACCTCGATCCGGTGTCGGCGAGTCCCTGATCCGGATGTCGATGTCATGCTCAGACCCTACCAGTGTCCGGACGATGTCCGGACGATGTCCGGACATCCACCTCGCTGACTCAGTGAATCAGCAACGTGGAGAACCCTCCGCCCATAAGGGGGACACGGGAACCAGGGCCTGGTAGCCGACCGGGTCGGCCGAGCCGGCGGTGCTGGTGGCGTCCTCGAGGGAGACCACGATGTCGGCCCGCATGGCTGCGTCAATGCCGCGGACCGCATGCTGAGCCCCGAACAGCGAACAGGGCGCTGTTTGGCTGCAGGTCGACCCCTGGCCAGTGGGCGAGGCAAACAACACGGTGTCCGGCGAGCTCGATCCGGTGGCTCCGGCCGCCAAAGGGCTCGCCGCGGCTACCGGTTCGGCCAGTACAAGCGCGGTGGCCAGGGTGGCTGCCCACATGAGGCGGCGCCGCCTGCCGTGTCGCGGAGCACCCGCCCATCGTCTGAAACCGACCATGTTTGTCAGTACCTACTTATCGGCCCGGGCCTGGGCCCGGTCGGCGGCACTTTCAATGAGCAAATCCATGAGCGCGGCAGTGTCGTCGATCAGTTCATCCAAAGAAGAATCGAGCTTTCCGTCGAGCCAGGCGATCACCAGCTCGCTCAAACCCCCCACGAACAGGTGGGCGGCGGCCATGGTGGTCCGGTCGGGCACATCGGGGCCTTCCCACCGGCGCCGGGCTATCTGGCCGATGTCAACGTGATCGACCACCAGGCGCTGGCCCTCGAGGCTCCCGAGCTGGTCTATGACCTGCCCGCCTCGGGTCAACGGATGGTCCAACGGGCCCGGGGCGCTGTCGCCACCATCAAGTCGGGGACGGTGGTCCGGGATCACGATGAGTCCACCGGGGCACGCCCCGGCCGCCTGTTGCGGGGCCCGCAGCCGGCCCCGGCCCACCCATAAGGGGAAATGAGAACCGGTTCTCATTTTCTTCCTGCCAGGGACTCATTTCGAAAGGTATCGCCTAGTTATGCGTTCTACCCCTAGCTACAATGGAGGGAACAAATTGCAAGGGCCTAGGGGGGGAGTATCGATGCCATCTTCATCGCGCCACGAAGCGTCACTGCTAGGGGACCGTCCATCGGGGTCGGGGCTGCGGAACTATCGCCGCACCGGTCTGGCTCTTATCCTGTTCGCCGCCACCACCCTGGCCCTCATGGTGACCGCTCCCGGCGCCGCTCCCGGCGCCGACACCGCCGCCTTCTACCCCGGCACCGCCACCGCCACCGCTCAGCCGATGGCCATCAAACCGTCCACCGCCGGCCTGGGCTACACCATGACCCTGGCCAACACGAGCGCCGAGTATGAGCAGGGACTGGCCAAAGCCCTTTCCCAGACCCTCAACCTGGGCTCCATCGGGACCTCACTCACCACCGCCAACTGCGGAAAGCCCCCCACCGTCCAAGGCAGCTCCCTGCCCCAGCCGGCCAGCGTCGAAAGCGATCAGGGTCCTCCCTCCCAGACCCTCACCTCTGCCGGCAGCTTCAACGGCTCCGGCGCCGGCGCCGGGGTCGAACAGGCATCGGTCACCAATCAGCCGTTGGCCACGGCTATCGCCAAGGGCGGTGACATGAACGTTGCCGGTGCCTTCGACATGTCCGGTCTTCAGAGCATGGCCCAGGCCCAGGTGGTCAATGGCCAGACCCGCGCCGTCGAGGCCACCTCCGATGTGGGGGAGATCTCGTTGCTGGGCGGCGTCATCGTCCTCAAGGGTCTGCATTGGGAGGCCGCCCAGCAGACCGGAGCGGCCAACACATCGAACGCGTCGTTCTCCCTCGGGTCCATCGTCGTCAGCGGAGTTCCCTTGCCTACCGCCACCCCTGCCCAGTTGGCCACCTCCCTCGGCACTGTGAATACGGCACTGGCGCCGAGCGGCTTCCACATCACGCCGCCCCAGGTCATTGAGACACCTGATGCCCATGATGGCAACGGTTCCACCACCCAGGTGACCGACCTGTCGATCGGGATCGAGAATTCCGCCCTCGGTGCCGCGGTGGTCGGGAGCCAACTTCCCACCGTTCAGCCTCTTCGTACAGCCATCGACCAGGCCATCATCGGAGCCAACTGCTCAATCGGTGAACAATTGGTGATCGGCGATATCATCTTGGGCGTCCCGGCCGGCGGTGGAAGTCTCGACTTCAACTTCGGGAGTGCCACCGTCAACATCAACGCCGACCCCCCGGTCAATGCCTTCGGCACCTTCGGCCTGGCCGGCGCCAACTCGGGACCCACCGACACCGGGAGCTCGACGGGATCCTTCACCCCCGGAGATGCCGGTTCCTCGTCTATCGCCGGCACCCCGGGGACCGACTCGTCCGGTGGCAGTCCGACATCCTCAGATCCTTCCTCGGGTCCCTCGGGGGCTCAATCACTCGGCGCCACCCAGGCCTCGGCCTGTAAGAGCCTCAGTGAGGCCGGGGGCTCGTGTAGCGGCGGCGGGGCGGCACTCCCCATCGGCATCGCCGCTTTGGTTTTCCTCCTGGCCACCTTTGCCTGGGATCTTGTCCGACAGCGCCGGCGGCGCCTCACTACCGGAAAGACACTATGAGCGACGCAGCATCCGCTGGTACCTCCAAACTGCGACTGCCCACCGGGTCGGGTGAGAAGCGGCTCCTGAAGGGCTATGGCCCATTGGCAGCTCTGTTGGCGGCATTCGCCCTGATGGCCGCGCTGGTGCCCAGCGTCTCTCCCCAACAGGTGACGGTCACCAAAACCCATGACGTGGGCACCTCCGGCGGTAGTGGGGGCACCGGCGGCAGTGCTGCCGCGGCCGGAGGCAATTCTGGAGGCACCGCCGGGTCGGGCGGCAGCGCCGGGTCGGGCGGAACGACCAGCGGAGGAAGCGCGGGACAGGTGACCGGCGGCCACTCGACCCCGTGCCCGGGCAAGACCCTCCAGATCACTGGGGACCCCTACTCCCCTCCCTGTGTCGCCTTCGCCGGCAGTAACGGCGGCGCCACCTCGCAGGGGGTTTCCGCCTCCACCATCACCGTGTCCTACCGACAGACCAGCGACCCCGGGTTCCAACAGACCCTGGCCTCCATCGGCGGCGCCCAGTTCCTCGACACCCCGGCTGACGTCATCCGCACCGTCCAGGGGCTGGCCGACTACTTCAACAAGAACTTCCAGCTCTATGGACGAAAGGTCAATATCGTCCCCTTCAACGGGCAGGGCAGCCAGACCGCTGAGCTCCTCGGCCAGGGCCAGCAGCAGGCCAACGCCGACGCCATCACCGTCGGGCAGCAGACAAAGGCCTTCGCCGAGCTCAATGGGAGCACCGAGCCGTACGACACCGCCCTGGCCCAGCAGAAGGTCATGTCCTTCGGGGCGCCGTACCTGTCGGCAGATTTCATGGCCAAGTACGACCCGTACATGTGGAGTATCGCCACCGAGGGCAATGACGTGGTGGCAGCCACCGCCGCCGCGGGAATAGCACAACTGGCCGGAAAGCCGGCCGCTTACGCCGGGGGCTCACTGAAGAACCAGCCCCGTAAGATCGCCATCATCGCCCCGGACAACCCCTGGTACCAGTCCAGTGCCGCCATTGCAGTCAAGCAGTTCGCCGCCGCCGGGCACCCGATCGCCGATGACATCCAGTACAAGTTGGACCTCGGCACCCTCTCGAGTCAGGCCGCCACCATCATCTCCAAGCTCCAGAACGACGGGATCACCACCGTGGTCTGCGGCTGCGACCCGGTGATGCCTGTCTATCTCACCTCCCGGGCCAAAGAGCAGAGCTACACCCCCGAATGGAACGTGGCCGGAGTCGCCCTCACCGACAACGACATCGTGGGCCAGCTCTTCGACCAGACCGAATGGGCCCACGCCTTCGGGATCACTTTCCAAGGACCGACCCTGCCGAAGAACTCGACGCTGGGGTACGCCGCCTACAAGTCGGTCCGGTCCGACGAGCCGGCCAACATCGTGGACCTCATCTACGCCCAGATGTACCAGATGATGCTCGGCATCCAAATGGCCGGTCCCAACCTCACTCCTCAGACCTTCGAACAGGGGGAGCGTGCCTATCCGGGCAGTCTGGCCGGCGCCTCGAATGCCGAGTTCGGCACTTGGAGCATGCCGGCCGGCCACTACTCGCCCCAGGCCGACTTCCAAGAGATCTACTGGGATCCGAACAAGACCTCCACCTATAACGGCAAGAAGGGCGCCTACGTCGACATGGGCCCGCGCTACAAGATCGGGGCCGTCCCAACAGGTCCGCCAGCGCTCCCCGCGGGCTTCGGCCAGTAGTTAAGAACCAGTAGTCGGAACGTCACGCGTGCCCTCTCTTCAGATACCTCCTTTCATGACCGGCCTCTCCCCGCGTATCCGCGGAACCCTGCTGGTGGTGCTCGGCGCCCTGATCGTCATCTTCGTGGTGCCGGCCATCGCCCCGCACTCGGCACCGCTCGGACTCCTCATCCAAGGTGCGGAGCTCGGTGCAGTCAACGGATTGCTGGCCCTCGGCCTGGTGCTGACCTACCGGTCCACCCGGATCATCAACTTCGCCTATGGCGCCATGGGAGGCCTGGCCGGCACCGTGGGGGTGATGCTCGATCTCGGCGAGCACTGGAACTGGTTCGTGGCCCTGGCCGTCGGCTTGGTGCTCGGTGCCCTGTTGGGTGCGGCGGTGGACATCTTCGTGATGCGCCGCTTCTTCAATGCCCCACGGCTCATCGTGTTGGTGGCCACCATCGGCTTGGCCCAGGTGTTGGGTGGTATCCAACTATTGGTGCCCGGATGGCTGCACGGACCACCCCTGGTCGGTGGCCTGCCCACTCCGCTCACCCGATTCCACGTGAACATCCACCCGGTGTTGTTCAACGGTGACGACCTGCTCATCGCCTGCGTGGTCCCGTTGGTCCTCATCGGGCTCGGCTGGTTTCTGCTGCGCACCGATGCCGGGGTGGCGGTGCGATCGGTGGCCGACAACTCCGAGCGGGCCCTCCTCTTGGGCATCCCGGTCAAACGGCTCTCCACCCTGGTGTGGATCATCGCCGGGGGCCTGGCCGCACTGACGGTGATGGTCAACGCGCCGTCCCAGGGACTCACCCTCTCCGCCGCCGCCGGGCCCACCTTGTTGCTACCGGCCCTGGCCGCCGCCGTCATCGCCCGGATGGAGAACCTGCCGGTGGCCTTCGGGGCCGGGGTGACCCTCGGCATCGTGAACTCTGTGGTCGGTTTCAACGTCCGCCAAGAGTCGGTCACCGACGTGGTCTTCCTGGTGGTCATCCTTTTGGCCCTGTTGTTGCAGCGCAAGAAGGCGGGACGGGCCAACGACGCCGGCGATTCGTGGCTGTCGACCGGAGTGCTCAAGCCGATTCCCGATGTGTTGAAGCGGCTCCCCGAGGTCATCGCCGGCCGGGCCGTCATCGGGGCCGTCATCGCCACCGTCCTCATCATCACTCCGTTGGTGGCCGGTCCGGGCACCACCCTCGAGTTCACCGTGGCCATCATCTTCGGGATCGCCGCCGTCTCGCTGGTGGTGTTGTCAGGCTGGTCGGGAAATATCAGCCTGGGCCAGTTCGCCTTTGCCGGGATCGGTGGGGTGATCGCCGGCGACCTCATCGAGAAAGCCAACCTCGACTTCTTCGTGTCGATCGCCTGCGCCGCGATCGGCGGTGCCCTGCTGGCCATCCTGGTGGGTCTGCCGGCCCTGCGCATCCGGGGGATGTTCCTGGCCGCCACCACCTTGGCCCTGGCCGTGGCCGTCGACTCCTTCTTCCTCAATCCGTCCAACTTCTCGACAGCCATTCCCCAGGGCTTTCTACGGCCGGTGCTCTGGAAGCGCTTCGACCTGGCCAATGGTCGGACCTTCTACTTCTTCTGTCTGGCCATCCTGTTTTTGGTAGTGGTATTCGTGAAGGGCCTGCGTAAAGCTCGAGCCGGCCGGGTGTTGCTGGCCAACCGCGACAATCAGAACGCCGCCTCGGCTATGGCGGTCCCCTCCGTCCGGGTCAAGCTGGTCGGTTTCGTGTTGGCCGGCGCCATTGCCGGGATTGCCGGTGCCCTCTACGCCACCTCCCTGCGCTCGGTGGGCTTCCACACCTTCGACTCCTCCCTCAGCCTGATTGTCTTCTCCATGGCCGTCATCGGTGGTCTCGAGTCGATCAGCGGCGCGTTGCTCGGCGTAGCTCTGATCGAAATCGGCAGCGATGCGTTCCCGCAGTACCAACTGCTGATCACCGGTACCGGCCTGTTGATCATTTTGCTGATTCTGCCCGGCGGCCTCGGCGCCGGCATCCAGCACGTGCGGGACCGCCTGCTCCGGGTGGTGGCGGAACGGCGAGGCCTGTTGGTGCCGAGCCTGGTGGCCGATCGCCGGGACGACACGGGCGACGCATCCCACGAGGCCCACGCACCCAAAGAGGACTCACTGCTGACCGCCGCCCTCACCGGTGACGCCCCGGTGGCCGACGGAAACGGAACGGGCACCGCGCTGCCACTCGATGTCCCCGACGATTTCGGCGCCCACAGCATAGGCATCCATGCCGGCCCGGCCACCACCGGGACCGATGGCTCGGCTGCTCCGATGTCCATTCCCGAGTTCAGCGGCGAGCCGACCGCCCAGTTGGAGAATGCCCTGGGCCCGGAGTTCGAACCCAAGCGTCCCCTCGCCCTCCGTTGCCGCGCGGTAGAAGTGTCCTACGGGCCCGTTCAGATCCTGTTCGGCATCGATCTCGATGTGGCCGAGGGCGAGATTGTGGCTCTGCTCGGAACCAACGGAGCCGGCAAGTCGACCCTGTTGAAAGGCATCACCGGCCTGGCCAAGGTCGGTGGGGGCTCGGTGGAGTTCGACGGGAAGATAATCACCAACAACGCCCCTGATGCCACTGCCCACCTCGGCCTTTCGCTCATGCCCGGTGGGCGTGGGGTGTTCCCCACCCTGACGGTGGATGAGAATCTCCGCTTGGGCGCCTGGTTGGTACGCAAAGACCGAGGGGCGGCCACCGAGGCCCGCAACCGGGTCCTCGCCCTGTTCCCCATTCTCGACAGTCGTCACAACCAGCAGGCCGGGAACCTTTCCGGCGGCGAGCAGCAGATGCTGTCGTTGGCCATGGCCCTCATGGTGACCCCCAAGGTGCTGATGATCGACGAGCTGTCGCTCGGGTTGGCCCCCACCATCGTCGCCCAGCTGATGGATGTGGTGGCCATGCTGCACCAGAACGGCACCACCATCGTGGTGGTCGAACAGTCGGTGAACGTGGCGCTGGAGTTGGCCCAACGGGCCGTCTTCCTCGAGAAGGGCGAGGTCCGTTTCAGCGGTCCGACCGCCGAGCTCTTGGAACGACCCGACATCCTGCGCTCGGTCTTCATCGCCGGCGCCAGCGCGGTGACCGCCGGTCAATCCGGTGACAGCGCCAAGGACGCCGACCACGGAGCGGCCGCGGTGACCGCCAGTCTGGCCGCCGACCCGTCGGCAGCTCTCGGAGGCAATAGCCATGCCCGGGTGGCTCCAAACGCAGAGGCGCCGGTGGTGCTCGAGTGCCGCGGGGTGATCAAGCGCTTCGGTGGGATCACCGCGGTCAACGATGTCCACATCGAGCTGCGGGAGGGCGAGATCCTCGGGCTCATCGGCCACAACGGGGCGGGCAAGACCACCCTGTTCGACCTGATGTCGGGCTTCCTTCCCCTCGACGGAGGGCAGATCCTTCTCGGAGGCGCCGACATCGGCACCTGGCCCGCCCACATGCGGGCCACCGCCGGCCTGGGCCGCACCTTCCAAGAGGCCCGGCTCTTCCCCTCCCTCACCGTCGAGGAGACCATCGCGGTGGCATTCGAACGGCACCTCGACTCCCGCGACCTCATCGCCGCCGGCCTCCGCCTGCCGGCCTCACTCGACTCCGAGTTCGAGGTGAGAGGCAAGGTCGACGAACTGGTCACCCTGATGGGGCTGGGCGCCTTCGCCGAGAAGTTGGTGGGCGAGCTCTCGACAGGCACCCGCCGTATCGTGGAGTTGGCCTGCGTGTTGGCCCAGGACCCTGCCGTCCTTATGCTCGATGAGCCCTCCGGTGGGGTGGCTCAACGCGAGACCGAGGCGATGGGCCCACTGCTACAACGGGTGCAACTCCACTCGGGGTGCTCAATCCTGGTGGTCGAGCACGATATGCCCCTGTTGACCGCCATCTGTGACCGGATGATCGCCCTGGAGCTCGGCGAGGTCATCACCCAGGGGACCCCGGCCGAGGTCCTCGACCACCCGCGGGTGGTGGAGTCCTACCTGGGCACCAAGGAATCAGCTATCCAGCGATCCGGGGTCGGCGCCACCCTTTAGGGGCTCTGCCGTCGGGCGTGACCGGGGTCGGCCCGTCCTGCAACCGATCCCCGCGCTGCCGATCCCCCGCGCTCAGCGCGGGGGATCGGTCCCTTCAGAAGGGCGGCCGTCGCTGCTACGTCACCGCCTCGCAGGCCGTGCCGTTGAGGGGTCCCGACATGGGATTGATACTTGCAGATATGCAAGCTATTTGCTAGCATTTTGCGACATGAGAACCCTCTACCTGCGCAACGTTCCGGACGACGTCGTCGAGCGCTTGGAGCGGCTCGCCGCTCGTGACGCGACTTCGGTAGGTGCGGTAGCAGTGAGGGAACTCGCCGACGTGTCGCGCAGAGCGGATAACCCCGCGCTGCTCGGTGCCCTCCCTGATCTGGGGGTGGACACCGCGACGATCCTCAATGACGTGGAGGCCGGACGATCTGAGAGGTGATCGTGGTCGACGCTTCGGCGGCGCTGTCAGCACTTCTCAACGCCGGCCCGGCCCGGCGCGCCCTCGCCAGCGAGCAACTGCATGCCCCCCACCTCATCGACTCCGACGTCGCCAACGGACTACGTCGGAGGGTCGCGGCTCAACAACTGGGTGCCGACGCCGGCTGGACCGCCTTGGACACGCTGCGACGGCTCGGGATGACGCGGTACCCGGTGTTCTCACTGGTGGATCGGGTGTGGGAACTGCGGGACAACCTGTCGGCCTCCGACGCCTCGTACGTCGCGCTGGCAGAACTACTGGACTGCAATCTCCTCACCGCCGATGCGCGACTGAGCCGGGCGCCTGGTGTCCGCTGTCCGATCACCGTGGTGCCCCGGTAGCCCATCGTCGCGCCGGGTGTCACCGCCGGCGCGGTCACAGGGTGCCGGGTGACGACGGGGCCTGACCGTCCTGTTGGGCCATCATGGCCGCCTGCACCACCTGCAGATCGGAGGGATCGATGGCCAACGGGCCACCGGCCACCGGAACCTGCCACACGTGGGTCATGAACGGGGTCCTCCCATCGTGGAAGGTGCCCGGCGCACACGGGGTGAATCCCACAATCTGGTGGGTGGTGGACGAGGTGCACAGATTGGTGTGGGCGTGCCACTGGACCAGGCATCCATAGGGCATGGGGCCGTTGTCGGAGGTGGGCAGGAGATACATGGCCGCCACCAGCACCGGTCCGTTGGGGGTGAAGGCGTAGACCAACGAGTCGACGTGGTTGGGATCGAGGATGTCCTGATTGTTCATGAACGAGAGGTTCAGGTAGTGCACGACCGGATAGGCGCTGCTGGTGATGGGAATGTACCCAGCCGCGGTAGCCGCACTCAGGTTCTTGTACTTGGCCACCGCCGCCGAGGTGGCCTGCACGTACTGCACGGCCCCCAGTACCTGGTCGGCGGTCGGCGCCGCGCTGCAGTTCGGGGTCTGCATGGCGTGCCCGGTGTCGGTGACGTCACCCACAGAGGTAAGGAGAGCCGTCTCGCTGGTCGACAACGGGGGGCCGCTGTACTTCCAGTTGGGATTGGTGACCCCCAGGCCGGCCATTCCCGCCATGTTCATCGAGTTGGCAGTTCCACCCTTGGCCGACGATCCCGACCTGCCTTTCACGTTCGGCACGGCCGTCGAACCGGTGGCGCCGGGTTGGCTGGTCGAGGAGCTCGAACCGGAACCCGATCCCGACATGGTCATGTGTTGCATATTGGCTGCCGTCGAGGCGGCGACCGCCGGTGCGCCGGGGATCACCGCCACCGCGGCGGGAACGATAGCCAGCCCCACGATGCCGAGGGTGGCCAAGATCTGGTGACGGCCGAAGGCCATGACAGCGGGCACCGGAGCCGAAACCGGGTCGAGCGCCAGGGGCAGGAAGGCCGCCCCCAACAGGATCAGTAGCGGGCCGGCATTGGGATCCGTGGACATCCCGGTCATGATCCCGCCCATGGCTTGGCCGGTGAACCAGAACAGGGCGGCCACTCCCATGCCGATCCCGATGAAGACATCCGGACGCCGGGTGACGAACGGCCCCAGGCCGATCATCAGGAACAGGGTCGCCAACAGCACCGCCGCCGGTGTGCCGGCTCCGGTGAAGGCATGACCGAGCGAGTTCAACAGGTGCCCGTACCAACCCGGCTCCCCGTCGGCCATGCCGGTCAGGGAGTCGGACAGCCATCCCGACGACCGGTTCTGAGGCAGAAACTGGAGCACCGCGAAGAAGGCCCAGATGGCAGCCCATATCCAGAGACCTCCCCATGCGCCCAGGGGGCCGTGGCCGGCGGCCGACGAGGCCAGACCCGTACGCGGTTCCCTGTCCGGCTGGTCCGCGGCTTCGCCCTCGGCCTTCGGCCACACCAGGATGCCGATCACCGCGTAGAGGAGGACAGCTCCCGGCGCTCCCATCAGGGCGTTGGCATGCCCGGTGAGGATGCCGCCGAATCCCTCTCCGAACGCCCACACCCCGACCACCCAGGCGAAGGATGCCGCCAGGGCGATCTTCACCGTGCGCCGCCTCAGGAGCGCGATCCCGATGGCCAACTGGGTGAGTCCGAAGATCGTGTTCCACAGGGCCACGTCCCGGGAGAGGAGGCGGGCCATATGGGTGATCGACCAAGCGATGAGGTGAGGCTGCCCGGCGGCATTGGGGGCGATCACCATCGACACGAAGTCGGTGCCGAACATCCGGGGTTGAAACTGCAATCCGGCGTCGATGATCCACATAAGCCCGAGGGCGATCTGAATGGTCCGCTTGTTGATGTGCAACCGCTCGGCCATGGTCGACCGTCCGACGTCCCCCGAACTGTCAGCCACCGGCGTTGCCTTGCCACGAAGGACGGCAGTCATGTTCCTCCCCGTTGTCAGGTGCGAAGCATCCCCATGCCTCGCGGTGGCCAACCTACCCGCCTCGACGCAAGGATCGTCCCGGCCTGGTGCGGGACCGGGTCGCTAGGGTCGTAGCGTGCCGGTCCTCGTCGCTGCTCCTGACAAGTTCCGGGGCACCGCCACCGCCGGCCAGGTAGCCGCTGCCATGGCCCGGGCCGCCACCCGGTCGGGCTGGTCAGCCATCCGGTCCCCACTCTCCGATGGGGGGGAAGGGTTGCTCGATGTCTCCCGCCGGCCGGGCGACCGGGTCGAGACGACCGAGGTCACCGGCCCGTTGGGGCAGCCGGTTGCGGCCTCGTGGCTGCGGGGTGGGGATCGGGCGGTCATCGAGATGGCCCGGGCATCGGGCCTCGCCCTGGTCGGTGGTCCCGACGCCAACCGGCCGATGGAGGCAACCACCCGGGGCACCGGCCAACTTCTGGTGGCGGCGGCCCGGTCCCTCGCCGACTCCGGGCCACTGCCCGCTTCGGGGAAGGTGGCATCCGGGACCGGGTCTTGTCCGACCATCATCGTCGGGCTGGGGGGCTCGGCCACCACCGACGGCGGGTTGGGGGCGCTGACCTGCATCGAGGAATCCGGTGGCCTCGGCCGGGTGGAGCTGGTCGCCGCCTGCGATGTCAGCGTGGGCTTTCTCGACGCCGCCCGGCTCTTCGCTCCCCAAAAAGGAGCCTCCCGTCAACAGGTGGCCGAGCTCACCGACCGGCTCGGTCGGCTGGCCGACCAGTACCAGCAGCGCTTCGGCACCGACGTCCGCGACATTCCCGGTGCGGGTGCCGCCGGGGGTCTCGGCGGGGCACTGGCAGCCCTGGGAGGAAGCCTTCGTTTGGGATACCGACTGGTGGCGGACCTGGTGGGCCTTGGGCACTCCCTCGAGCACGCCCAGTTGGTAGTCACCGGAGAAGGCGCGCTCGACGCCACCTCGTTTGACGGCAAGGTGGTCGGGGGTGTCCTCGGCGACGCCTCGGCACTCGGGATCCCCTCGCTGGTGATCGTGGGACGGGCGACGGGCGAGGCCGATGAAGCCGCCCGCGGCTACGGGGCCCGGGTGGTGTCGCTGAGTGACCGGTTCGGAGAGGACCGCGCCCTCCACGACACCTTGGCCTGCGTGGAGACGGCGACCGCGGAGTCACTCGACTGGTTCGGCATCACGTGAGCGGGCGCATCCTTTTGGCTGGAGATCATGAGCCGGGCCGGCTCGGCTCAGCCAAGGCCGGCCGCCACCGCCTCGGCCGTCTGTTCCCCCGACCGGACAGCCCCTTCCATGTAGCCGTTCCACACCGACGAGCACTCCGCCCCGGCCCAGTGGATGAGCCCCACCGGTTCAGTGAGGGCGGGACCGTAATCACTCCACACTCCCGGGGTGAAGTGAGCTCCGTAACATCCCCGACTGAGATCGGAAGAGCACACGTCTGAACTCCAGTCACTGACCAATCTCGT
>OCTA010000653.1_pt1 | contig 31806 bp, 24 predicted proteins | sample 1538991 | NCBI WGS metagenome assembly OCTA01 (sample SAMEA3539302, study PRJEB22396) | soil metagenome | biome: tundra; feature: field; material: soil | place: USA | collected 2010-05 | depth 0.15 m | reverse complement strand
GGCGATCGGGTGCAGCTTAACGCCGACGTCACTGCAGGCGGGGCGCTGGCGGGAACCTCCGCCGCCTTCTCGTGGACCGATGCCACGCCCGGTTGGAACGACGGCGCGGTTTCGTACTGGATCAAGGATGTCAGCGTCGACGGATCCTTCACCTGGTATGGTCCCGCCGTTCCCGCGACGCCCGGAGCGACCGGCGTCGATGCGGCCGCCAGTGGTGGGGGCGGCTCGCCCGGAGGTGGGATCGGACCGGCGGAGACTGGATCGGGAGCGCCGTCGACCGGTGGCTGCGCGCTGGTGGCGAGCAATCCCCAGGGAGCCGTGATTCATCTCCTGCTGGTGCTGGGTCTCATCGCGGGGATTCGGCGCGGCAAGCGCCGGTGGGTGGTGGGCGCGATCTACCTGGTGGCGATCGTCGCGACCGGCGTCTGGGTACCGCGCATCGCCAGCGGCGCTGGCGGCGTGTCCGTCGACAGCAGCGCGACCGGCAGCGGCGCGAGCGGACTGACCTTCGCGCACACGATGGGCGCCGGCTCGAACGGCCTGCTGCTGGTCGGGGTGGTGATGCCGATCGTCTGCGACAACACCGCGACCGACTCCGGCAACTGCGCCGCCTGCGGCACCACCTGTGCCGGGAACACCAACACGGGAACGCTGGGCAACGGCCTGCTCGGCTTGTGGCACTTCGACGAGGGCTCGGGGGCGATCTCGGCCGACGCCTCGGGCAACGGCAACACCGCATCCCTGATTGGAAGCCCGAGCTGGACCACCGGCTACGAGGGCGATGCGCTTCAGTTCAACGGCAGCTCCAGCACCTTCCAGGCCAACCTGACCAGCTGGTTTGGCGGCAACAACACGCTCACGGCCGCCGCCTGGGTCTACGCCACCGCCAGCACCAACGGACCGATCTTCGGGGTCACGGGCGGTGGCGGCTGGAACATGCCCTTTCTCAGCATCAACGGGACCACCGTCTACGGCTGGCTCTGGCAGGTCAACGGCAACAATCCGATTTCCGCCACCGTCGGCGCCAACGCCTGGCACCACCTGGCCATCACCTACGATCCCGCCGGCGGCGGCATCGAGCGGTTCTACGTGGACGGCGCCCAGGTGGGCAGCGGCACCGGGACCTATTCGTCCTCGGGAACGGTCGACGTTCTCTCGACCGTGATCGGCGGCGCCAAACCAACCGGGGTCAACACCAACCTGCTCGGCCGTGTCGACGAGGTCCGCGCCTACAACCGCGTGCTGACCGCGCTCGAGATCTCGTCCATCGCGGTCGCCCGCCTCACCTGCGGCGGCAGCACCTGCGGCGCCTGCCCGTCGATGCAGACCGCCTGCGGCGGCAGCTGCACGACGACCACCACCGACGTCAATAACTGCGGCAGCTGCGGACACGCCTGCAACGCCGCGGGCGGCGAGACCTGCGTCGCCGGGGTCTGCGCCTGCACGTCGGGAACGGATTGCAGCGGCGCCTGCGTCGACACCACGACCGACTCCAACAACTGCAACGGCTGCAACCTCGCTTGCGGCATGCCGACCAGCAGCGGGATCGACAACGGTCTTTTGGGACGCTGGCACCTCGACGAGGGGTCGGGGTCGACCTCGGTCGACTCGTCCGGGAACGGCAACACCGCGACCCTGACCAACAGTCCCGTCTGGACCACCGGCTATTCCAGCTACGGCCTCTCGTGCGACGGCGCCTCGAGCTATGTGAGCGCCAACCTCGGCACCTGGTTTGGCGGCAACAACACGCTCACCGCGAGCGCCTGGGTCTACGCCACCGCGACCACCAACGGCCCCGTCTTCGGCGTCAGCTCGATCCCCGCGGGCGGCGGCTGGAACATGCCGTTCCTCAGCATTGCGGGGTCGACGGTCTACGGCTGGCTCTGGCAGGTCAACGGCAACAACCCGCTGTCGGCCACCGTCGGCTTGAACGCTTGGCACTTCCTGGCCATCACCTACGATCCCGCGGGCAGCGGGACGGAGAAATTCTATGTCGACGGCGCGCTGTCGAGCTCGGCCATCGGCACCTACGCGCCGTCGGGATTGGTCGACACCTGGACCACCACGATCCCGGGCGCGAAACCGGGCGGGGTGCAGAGCTTCCTCCTCGGCAAGGTCGACGAGGTGCGGGCCTACAACCGGGTGTTGAGCGCCGCGGAGATTTCGATCCTGGCCCTGGCGCGACAGACCTGCAGCGCCTCGACCTGCGGCGGCTGCGCCGGCGGCGAGACCATCTGCGGCGGCGCCTGCACCAACAAGACGGCCGATCCCGGCAACTGCGGCTCGTGCGGCACGACCTGCAACACGTCCGGCGGCGAGAGCTGCATCTCCAGCTCCTGTGGCTGCGCGACCGGCACCGACTGCATCGGAACCTGCGTCGACACCACCTCCAACCAGAACAACTGCGGCGGCTGCGGGATCCCCTGCGGCGCCACCACCTGCGCCTCCTGCAACCAGGGGATGGCCGGCCTGTGGCACCTCGACGAGGGGATGGGCGCCACCTCGGCCGACGCCTCCGGGAACGGCAACACCGCGACGCTGGTGAGCTCGCCGACCTGGACCAGCGGTCAGTCGGGCAACGCGCTGACCTTCAACGGCACCACCAATTACCTGTATGCGACCCTGGGCACCTGGTTTGGCGGCAACAATACGCTGTCCGCCAGCGCCTGGGTCTTCGCGACCTCGACCACCAACGGTCCCGTGTTCGGCGTGGCCCAGACCAACAACGGCACCAACTGGGACATGCCGTTCCTGAGCATCGCCGGCGCGACGGTCTACGGTTGGCTCTGGCAGGTCAACGGCAACACCCCCCTGTCGGCGACGGTCACGCTCAACGCCTGGCACCTGCTGACCATCACCTACGATCCGGCCAGCGGCGGAACGGAGAAATTCTACGTGGACGGCGCGCTGTCTGCGACGGGCACCGGCACCTACTCACCCTCTGGCGTGAGCGACTTCGTCACCACCATCATCCAGGGTGCCAAGCCGACCGGCGTGAATTCGCTACTGACGGGGACGGTCGACGAGCTGCGGGGCTACACCCGGGTGCTCAGCGCCGGCGAGATCGCGCTCCTCTACAACGCGCGCCAGGCCTGCGTCGCCTCGTCGTGCGGGGGGTGCCCGACGGGAACCACCCTCTGCGGGGGCGCCTGCACCAACACCGCCGCCGACTCGAACAACTGCAACGCCTGCGGGACGATCTGCCCGGGCGTTCAGAAGTGCGTGTCCGGCACCTGCATGTGACCGCCCGGAGGGTGCTCGCTGCCGCGGGTGGCAGCCCGTCGTCCATCCGCTAGGATTGGCGGCAGGAGACGGATCCCATGCGACGACTGCTCGGAACCACGACCTCGCCGTACACACGCAAGGCGCGCGTCCTGCTGAAGGCGATCGGGAAGCCCTATGAATTGGTCGACATCCGGACCGACGAGGGGGCGGCGACCCTCAAGGAGGTGGCTCCGCTCGGCAAGATCCCGATCCTCCTCGAGGATGAAGCGGGGACCGTGGTGCCGGATTCGACGCTGATCGCGAGCTGGCTCTGGGCCAAGGAGTCGGCGGCCCTCGGGACCGCCGGTTGGGACCTCGATCCGCAGGCCTTCGCCGATCAGGCGTTGCGGTCGGTGGTCGAGGGGGCGCTCGACGCGGCCATCAACCACTATTACCTCCGGCGCGACGGATTTGCCGAGACCGGCTACATCGCCAAGCAGCGGCAACGGGTCGATCGGGTGCTCACCTGGCTGGATCAGCGGATGGAGTTCCGCCGCCCGATCGGCGCCGCCGCGCTTTCCCTCGGTTGCGCGCTGGACTGGATCGTCTTTCGCAACGTGATCGAGCTCGATCGCTGGCCGTCGCTGACGGCATTCCGTAGCAGCTGGAAGGCCTCCGGCGTGGGCGACGGCACCGAGCCGCGGGAATAGCGCCGGCTGCCAGCCGCTAGTTCACGCCGAGCAACTCGACGTCGAAGATCAACTCGGCGTTGGGGGGGATCGCGTCGCCGGCTCCTCGCGCGCCGTAGCCGAGCTCGGCCGGGATGTGCAGCTGGCGCTTGCCGCCCACCTTCATTCCCGCCACGCCTTCGTCCCAGCCTCTGATCACCATCCCGGCGCCCAGCTTGAAGCCGAACGGGCTGCCGCGGTCGACCGAGCTGTCGAACTTCTTTCCCTCCGTGAGCCAGCCCGTGTAGTGCACCTGCACCGAATCGCCGGCCTTCGCCACGGCGCCCGAGCCCTTCTTGAGGTCCCAGTACTTGAGCCCCGACGGCGTGGTCACCGGTTTCCCCTTGGTCTTGCTGGGCGCACTGGTATCGGCGTGCGCGACGGAGGCGGCGGCAAACAGGAACAGAGCGACGACGGTGGTGGCGAATCTGCGGAGCGCGGGCATGGAATCCTCCTTCGGCGGCGGACCATAGCGCGGACCTTTGACCCGGTCGAGCCGTCATGCTCTCATTTGTCGATGGCCGAAGCAGAGCCGCCCAGCGATCGGTTCGGGCTCATCGGCTCGACCCTGGCGGAGCGGTATCGGATCGAGCGCCAGATCGCAGAGGGCGGATTCGCGGTGGTCTATCGGGCGTATCAGCTCTCTCTGGATCGGCAGGTTGCCGTCAAGGTCCTCAAGACACCGTCCGATCTCGACGACGCAGCCCGAACCGAGTTCAGAGGACGGTTCGCGGCCGAGGCGCGTACGATCGCCAGGCTGAGGCATCCTTACATCGTCGACGTCTACGACACCGGCGTCTCGCGGATGCCGTCGGGTGAATTCGCGCCCTGGATGGCGCTCGAATGGCTGGACGGTGAAACCCTCGAGCGGGACCTGGATTGCCGGCGCGCGGGGGGAGCCGGCGGACGTCCGGTCGCCGAGGCCGTGGCGCTCGTCCGGCCGATCATCGAGGCGCTCGCCTATGCCCACCGGTGCGGCGTCATCCACCGCGACATCAAACCCGCCAACGTGATGGTCGGGCAAACCGAGCATGGTCCGCTGCCGCGCATGCTCGACTTTGGCATCGCGAAGATCCTGTACACCGGACAGGGCGAGTCGACGAAGCGAATCGGCAACAGCGGCTCCCCGGGGTTCTCACCCGACTACGCCTCCCCGGAGCAGATCACCTTTTCGCGGACGGGCCCGTTCACCGACGTCCACGCGCTGGGCCTCCTCCTGACGGAGGTGCTGACGGACCAACCGCCCTTTGCCGACGGCCCCGATGCCCACCTCTTCGAGCAGGTCATGTCGCCGATCCGGCCGACACCCAAGCGGCGGGGCCGGGACGTCGGACGCCTGGAACGGGTCATCGCGAAGGCGGTCGCGCTTTCTCCCTCGACCCGGTGGACGGATGCGGGCGAGCTGCTGGAAGCGGTCGACGCCGCCGGCCCGTTCTATCCGTCGCGGCCCGCGACCGAGATCGCGGGAGCGCGGCACTGGAGCGAGAGGCGGAAGAACCTGACGATCGCCGTGGCCGGCGGCCTGGTGGTTGTGGCCGCCCTCGCGCTGGTGGCCGGCACGCTGGGGGGCGATCCGTCCCCGCGGTTGGCGCCGGCCGAGGAGCTGGCCCTCGCGCCGGCGTATCAGGCGCTGGCGGGCGGCCGAGTCCGGCGGCTGGCGCTCGGATCGGCGGTGGCCAATCCCTGGATCATCCCGATCTCGTCCCCGGAGCGTTCCGCCGACGGGGCGCTGCTGGCTTCCTGCGTGCCGTCCGCCGTGCCGCCCCGACGGAGCCGAACGCCGCGGGCGCTGGCCGAACAAGGTGCGGCTGAAGCCCGCGCCGGGATCGCCCCCGCGCGCACCTGCTCCATGACGATCAACTCGGTCCCCTGGTCCGAGGTCTGGATCGACGGCGCCTCGACCGGGCGACACACGCCCTTCGTCGACTACGAGATCGCTTGCGGAACCCACCGGGTCGAGTTCAAGCGCCCGGACCTGCAGATGGACCAGACCGAATCGGTCGTGGTGAGACCGGACCAGCCCTTCAAACAACGCTTCACGCTGGCCGAGCGGCACCCGTAGGACGGCGAGGCGGCGATCTCCCCGTCCCCAATCGGGGCGGGTCTCGGTACACTGGTGCCGCATGAACAGCCAGCTACGACCGCGAGCTCTGATGTGGTTGCTCCTGGGGGTCGGATGGGCCTGCGCCACACGGACGGCGCCGCCCACCCGAACGTCGGCGAGCCCGCTCGCGGCGGCCGCGCCGGCAGCTGCGCCCGCGATCGCGGCGGCGACCGGTGCGACCCCGCTGGCCGATGATAGTGGCGTGGTGCGGATCCAGGTCCCGCTGGGTGGGCCCGCCCGAGGTCCGGTTGACGCCGTCGTCAGCATCGTCGAGTTCTCCGACTTCCAGTGTCCGTTCTGCAGCCGGGTGGTGCCGACGTTGGAGCGTCTGGCCAAGGAATACCCGAGGCAGGTGCGGGTCTTCTTCCGGCATTTCCCGCTGCCGTTCCACAACAACGCGGCCCTGGCGGCCGAGGCGGGGGTGGCGGCCGAGGCGCAGGGGAAGTTCTGGGAGATGCACGACAAGCTGTTCGCCAACCAGCAGGACCTGACGCGCGCGGGCCTCGAGACCTACGCGCAGCAAATCGGTCTCGATCTGTCCAAGTTCCGCGCGGCGCTGGACACCCACGCCGGGAAGGGGCGGGTCGACGCCGACGTGGCCCTGGGCCACCAGGTCGGGATCGAAGGGACGCCGAATTTCTTCGTCAACGGCCGCAACGTGCAGGGTGCGCAGCCCTACGAGGAGTTCAAGCGGGTCGTCGACGAGGAGATCGCGCATGCCGGCAAGTTGCTCGCGCGCGGTACGGCGCCGGTGCAGGTCTACCCGACCTTGCTCAAGGGCGCGCAGGTCCGACTGACGGGGCCGCCGCCGCCGATCTTCGAGGCCAGCAAGGAGGTCTACAAGGTTCCGGTGGGCGACGCGCCCGCGCGGGGGGGCGCCCAGCCCAAGGTGACCATCATCGAGTTCTCCGATTTTCAATGCCCGTTCTGTGGACGGGTCAACGTGACGCTCGAGCAATTGCTCAAGGACTACGGCGCCGACGTCGAGATGGTTTACCGGCACAACCCGCTGCCGTTCCACGAAAGCGCCATGCCGGCGGCGCTGGCGGCCGAGGCCGCGCGCGCAGGGAAAATTCTGGGAGATGCACGACAAGCTGTTCGCCAACCAGACCAGCCTCGACCGGGCCAGCTTGGAGAGCTTCGCCAAGGACATCGGCCTCGACCTGGAGGCGTTCAAGCAGGCGATCGACGGCGACGGCGGCAAGGGCAGGGACCGCATCCAGCGCGACATGGACGACGCGGCGAAGTTCGGCGCGGTCGGAACGCCGAGCTTCTTCATCAACGGGCGGAGCTTCATCGGCAATCAACCCATCGAGGGGTTCAAGAAGGTCATCGACGACGAGATCAACAAGGCCAACTGGCAGCTGGCCAAGGGCACGCCCCGCGACCAGCTGTACGCCGTGCTGACCAAGGACGGGCTCGACAAGAAGGTGGTGCCCCCCCCCACGCCCGCCGCGGGGGCGCCGGATCCGGCCGTTCGCTACCGGGCGGAGATCAAGGGCGCACCGATGAGGGGGGCCAAGGACGCGCCCGTGACCATCGTCGAGTGGGGCGATTTCCAGTGTCCGTTCTGTGAGCGGGCCGAATCGACCATCGGCGAGATCATGGCGGTCTATGGCGACCAGGTGCGCTTCGTCTGGCACGACCAGCCGCTGCCGTTCCACGGCAGCGCGATGCCGGCCGCCCTTGTGGAGCGGGCGGCCGGCGCTCAGGGAAAGTTCTGGGCGATGCACGATCTGATCTATGCTCACCAGCAGCGGCTCGACCGCGAAACCTTCGAGAAGTACGCCGGCGAGCTGGGCCTCGACCTGACCAGGTTCAAGGCCGCCCTCGACGGAGACAAGGTCAAAGCCGCCATCGAAGCCGACGCGGCGGCCGGCGCGAAGATCGGCGCCAGGGGCACGCCGGCTTTCTTCATCAACGGCAAGTTCTTGTCGGGCGCGCAGCCCTTCGAGGCGTTCAAGGCGAAGATCGACGAGGAGCTCGAGAACGCCAGGGCTCTGCTTGCGCACGGCACGCCGAAGGCCCACCTCTATGAGGCGCTGATGAAGCAGGCCAAGGCAGAGCTGGTGGCGGCCGCTCACCCCGATTCGGACGAGGCGGACGACAAGCGCCCCGAAAACGATCAGACCGTCTACGCCGTCGATCCGACCAAAGGTCCGTCGATGGGATCGAAGGATGCGCCCCTGCAAGTGGTGATCTTCTCCGACTTTCAGTGCCCCTTCTGCAAGCGGATCGAGCCCACCTTGGCGCAGCTGGAAAAGGAGTACGGCGACAGGGTCCACTTGGTCTGGAAGAACTACCCGCTCCCCTTCCACGACAACGCGGCGCCGGCGGCGGAAGCGGGCCTGGCCGCCTCCGCACAGGGGAAGTTCTGGGAGATGCACGACAAGCTGTTCGCCGATCAGCAGCATCTGGATCGCGACACCTACGAGAAATACGCCGGCGAGCTGGGCCTGGACCTGTTTCGGTTCAGGGCCGACCTCGACGCCCACAAATTCAAGGACTGGATCGACGCCGACCGACGGGACGGGGAGGCGGCGGGCGTGACGGGCGCGCCGGTGGTGTTCATCAACGGCCGCAAGATCCCGGGCGCCTATCCCTGGGCGACCTTCAAGCAGATCGCCGATACCGAGCTGGCCAAGAAGAAGCCCGGTCATCGAAAGCGCGAGTAGCCCCCACGAGCCGTCCGGGCGGTGCTAGCCTCTGGGCATGGCCACCGGCGACGACGACTCGGGCGCGATCTTCGAGGATGAGCCCACCCACCTCGACGAAGCGGCGCCCCTTCCCGACCCCGAGCGCGAGACGACGACTTACAAAAGCCTAGAATTCCTGGCTGGTCGTGAGTCGGGCTACAAGGAAGGTTTCAACACGGCGATCGCGGCGCTGCGGGTCGAGCTGGTCCGGGCGGGATGCACCGAAGAAGAGATCAAGTCGATCCTGTCGCGGGTCAGCGCCGGGACCAGCGACAAGAAGTAGTCGGCAGTCGGTCGATGGCCCTTTGGGCGGGGCAGCGCGCCGAGCGCCGAGGTCGACTGGAGCGGTCGGCTAGAGCCGCCGCCTAGAGGAGTCTCAAGGCGCAGCCCAGCGCCTTGGACGTCGCGAGCGGCGGCGGGTTGCCGGCCAGCAGGCTGGCCAAGGCCTGGCGCAGGGAGGGCTGCGCGTCGGCGTTGAGGACCTTCCGATCGCTGTCGATCCCCCCGCGGTAGCGGACGCGACCGGCGGCGTCGAGGACGAACGACTCGGTCGCGTAGCGGGCGCGGAGGCGCCGCGCCAGGTCCCCACCGTCGTCTCGAAGGAGCGGCAGGTTGGTCGCGACCCTCTCTGGAATCGGGGGCTCGCCGGCGGCATGCCGTTCGGAGTCGACGATCGCGAAGCCGACTCCGCGGGGCGCGAGCTCGGCCGCGAGCTTCTGCAAGCGCGCGCGGTGGGCGGTGAAGCAGGGGCAGGTCGCGCCATAGAAGACGATCACCGTGAAGCGGTTTCCTCGTACGAGCTGGGCCACCGGCACCCTCAGGTCGTGGGCGTCGCGAAGGACCGCATCGGCGGGGCTGGGTGGTGCGGATTCGCCCCGTGCCGCGGCGGCGATCGCCAGCAGTCCCAGCAGCGCGAGGAGCGAGGACCGTCCGCCGCCGGCCCGCCGCCGGCGCCCATCCGGCACCTTCAGCGCCACAATCGCACCAGCGCGGCCGTCAAGCCGATCCCCCCTTGTTCGTTGCGTCCGAAGGAGGAGACCAAGACGTCGCTGAACACCGTCCCCTGTAGCCGCCACAGGTCGTGAAACGGCAGGACCCCCGAGACCCCCAGCGTGGTGAGGCGCAAGACGGTCCCCGCCTGAGACATGCCATTGCGCGTGTCGTCGCCCCGCTCGAGCACGTTGAGATAGAGCGCGAGCGCGGCCTCGCTGTCGAAGACGTATCCTCCGAGCGCGAGCAACGTCCACTGCAGCGGAAAGGAGGTGGTCATGGTCATCCCCCCCGGCGGCGTCACGGTGAGGTCGAAGCAGTAGGTCGCCCAGGCGTCGATCGCGCCGTAATACGGACCGCGGGCCTTCTCGAGGGCGAGGCCGAGCGTGGCGTTGAAGGTCCCGGTGCCGGTCGCGTCGGTCGAGGAGGGATTCGTTCCGGCACCCGAGGCTTTTCCGGTCGGGACCAGCACGCTGGCGAGGAGGCCGATCCCCGGCCAATGAAGCGCCTCGGCGGCGGTGAGAAAATCGTAGCGGGCGTTGAACGCCAGATCGCCGATGCCGCTCCCCCACTGGGCGGTGCCGGATTCGATCCGCCGCGTTTCGAGGTAGGGCACCACCGCGCCGATCTGGCCGCGTTCGGTCACGCGAAACGAGGCCGCCAGGTCCTGTTCCAGGTCGTCCTCCGTCGCCGCGGAGGTGTACTGCCCCGTGGAACCAAAGGACCCGAGGACGCTGCGCGCCCGCGTCTGGAGGCCGACCGCGAAGTCTTCGTGCGCCGCCAGGCGGGTGGGGGACGTCAGAGATCCACCGCCACAGCAGGCTTGCGCCGCCGCAGGCACCGCGCGCGCGAGGAGGCCCAGAACGATTGCGGCGGCGAGCGCCGCCCTACGGGATATCGACCGACGGCTGGGCCGTATCATCGATCGGCTCCGTCGTTTCCGGTCCCAGGATCGTGGTGAGAAGTTGCCAGGTCCCAGACATGTAGAAGTCCAGAGGCGCGGCCAGGTAGACGCCCGGGTAGAGGTCGGGGTCTTTCTCGGTCACCGTCGGGGCCACGGACGCGCCATGTCCGTGCGCCGGCATCCAGGGGACGACCGAGACCATCAATCCTTTCAGGGGTGCGCCCGTGCCATCGGTGATCGTCAGCTCGACGGCGTCGTAGCCGACCACCGGCGGTGACCAGGACCAGCGAATACTGAGGTTGACCTGGCCGCCCTGCGAAGCGACCATCTCAGCCGGCGGGCCAGAGAAGTCGAGCGGGGCCGGCTGCGGGGGCGCTTGCTCTCCGCCACAGGCCGCACCAAAGAGCGCCACCGCGATCGGAGCGAGCCAAACGACGCCGCGGAGAGACTGGGGCCGGCGAATCACGGACGAACTGTGGACGAAGGAAACACCGCGGGGAATGCGAAAAATATTCGCACCCGGGGAGGGCAAAAACACCGTTACGTCCGGGGTTTTCGCCCGAAACGCCGGCAATCGATGAGCTTGAGAACTGTATTGCCTGGCACAGGTTCGAGCGCCGATAGTCGAAATTTCTGCCGGGCTTTTCGTGAAATGTTTCAAAAAAAATGACGATTTGGACATTGATTGACCCTGATGCAATGAACGAAGACAGCGCGCCCCGTTGAATACCTTGGGCGGTAGTACTCCTCTCTAGACTCTCCTTGGATACGCCGATGTCGCCCGAGAATTGCCGTGCCGAACAACAACCAGACCCCAGGGGTGTTGCTGATCGACTGCATGCCGCGGTTGCGGGCGTTCGTGCATCGGCTGGTCGGTGATCGGGAGACCGAGAAAGAGCTCATACAGGAGATCAGCCTGCGCGCGTTGGCCGGGGAGGGGCCCGGCGACGAAGACTTTTTCTTGGCGTGGAGCTGCGGCATCGCCCGCCACGTGATCGGGATCGAGTGGCGCAGGCGACGGCGCGCCCGCGCAGAGCTTCCCATCGAAGACGACGGGGTCGCGGATGAGCTTTGCGATCCAACCGCCTGTCCGGACAGCTGCGTCGCCGCCCGGGAATCGCTGCTCCGGGCGATGAACGAACTGGATGCCGACGGGCTCGATTTGCTCGTCCGTCGCTACATCCTGGGGAAGGCGGGCAAGGACCTGGCCGTGGAGCTCGACCTCAGTCCGGCCGCGCTGCGCATGAGACTCATGCGCCTCCGGTCGACTTTGAAGGCGCGTCGGGACGTTTCTGAAAACTCCTGATATTGCTCGGTTATGAGTCCGAGATCCTAGATCGGCTCAGGGTATTTCCTCCCTTTTCGTTACGTTCGCCTCGCCCTGGATACTTATTACGCAGGCGGCGCCAGAGCTGTTCAGCTGACTGACAACGGCCGCGGGAGGGATTCCATGTCAAAGAAACGCGTATTGACGATAGCTTCAGGAGGGGTGCTCGCTGCGGGCATCCTGTCGCTGGCGCTTGTGTCCAAAGGCTGTGGCGATCAATCGACGTCGACCTCGACCGAGACGGTGACTTCGGCGGTTGGCCAACCATCGATCGATCAGGTGCCGCTCGATCCAACGACCGTTCCGATGTTCGTCAACCAGCTGCCGATCCTGCCGACGTTCGCGCCGACGGTAATCACCAGTGGTGGAAAGGTTATTCGCAACGAGTACACCATCACCGATTCCGAGGTACCCGTGCAGATGTTGCCGCCGGGATTCCCGGCGACGAATGTGCTCGCCATGGGCGGGCCCGTCATCGGGGGCGGCAACTTCCAGGGCTCTCCCGCCGCCGTCTTCAACAACACGCGCGGCATTCCGACCGTCATGCACTGGCGGACCAATATCACCGCGCCGAGTTTCATGCCGGTCGACCCGGATCTGCACTGGGCGAACCCGCAGGCGATCGAAAAACCGACGCCTCCGTTCAACCTGTTCCCCCCGGGCTACGCGAACGCGCAGTTCCCGGTCGCGCACGTCACCCACACCCACGGTCTGATGGTCCTGCCGCAGATGGACGGCACCGCCGAGGAGTGGTTCACGAACGTTCAGTATCGCGGCGCGAGCTTCGCGACTGAAGACTACACGATGCCCAATGATCAGCCGGCGACGCAGCTTTTCTATCACGACCACGTGATGGGTGAGACCCGCCTCGGCGTCTATGCGGGCGAGGTAGGCGCCGCCTACTTCATTCGCGATCCCAATACGCCCCTCGACGCGGCGAATTCACCGCTTCCGAAAGGAGCCTTCGAGATCCCGCTGGCGGTCTCGTCCAAGGGCTTTTTCACGGACGGAGAGCTCAATTTCCCGCCGGACCGCGGAAGCCTGAACGCCGGTGCCGACGCGCCGCCCAACATTCCGTACTGGTCGTACAACGAAGGCGCCGACGAAGTCACCGTGAACGGGAAAGTCTGGCCAAATCTGAACGTCCAGCGTCAGCAGTACCGATTCCGCGTTCTCGCGGCGGCGAACACCCAGCTGTGGGACTTCCAGTTCGTAAACAACAGCAATGGGGCGGTTGTGCCGTTCACGATCATCGGCTCCGACGGCGGCTATCTGCCGGCGCCAAAGACGGCGACAAATGTTCAGGTGGGTATTACCGAGCGCGCCGACATCCTGGTCGATTTCTCGCAGTTCGCGGCCGGTACGCAGATCATCATGAACAACAATTTCGTCGGTAACACGGACAGTCCGACGTTGGGCACCGTCATGCGCTTCACGGTGCAGAGCAGCACGGCGGTTCACCCGCCGACGCTGTCGCCGTCGCTGTTCCCGACGCGCGCTGTGTTGACCGCGAACGCGCCGACTCGCTTCAAGGTCCTTCGGATCTTTGATGACTTGAGGGCCTCCGACGGCACTTGTCCCGACCCGGCGCTCGTCAACTGCAACCAGCGCACGATCGACGGTCTCGAGTTCAGCACGCCGCCTACCGAGTTGCCGCTGGTCGGCTCAACCGAAGAGTGGGACATCATCCACACCAACGATCCAGACTCCGATGACCAGGACAACGCCTTCCACCAAATCCACATCCACCTCCTGGAGTTCCAGGTGTTGAACCGGCAGCCCTTCAACGCCGACTCTTACAAGCAGCAGTGGCACCTTCTGAACGGCCATATGCCGGTAAGTCGACCGATCGTTCTGGATCCCACGCCGTACTTCACTGGCCCCGTGCAGGTGCCAACATCCTACGAGTCGGGCTGGAAGGATACCGTGCAGGCAGTGCCCGCGATGATCACCCGCATCATGGTGCGTTGGGCTCCGCAGGAGAGCACGAGTGCCACGCCCGGCGTCAATCAGTACTCAATCGACCCGACGTCCTTCCCGGATAACGTCAAGGGCCCGGGGTACGTGTGGCACTGCCACATCGTCGGACACGAGGATCACGACATGATGCGGCCGCTGGCGGTGGTCAACAACTGGAAGTCGGGCGTCGCCTACCAGGCCGGCAACATCGTCGCCAACAGCAACATCGACTACCGGACCATTGTGGCCCACACGTCGACGGCGACCAGCTCGCCGCCCAGCCGATTCGATCTATGGGATCGGGTCAATAACAACGACGGCACCTGGCAGTCGCAGATTCGTTACGCCCAGAACGACCGCGTACTCTTCAATGGACTGCTCTATGCGGCACGTTCGGTCTTCCAGGCGCAAAACGGGCAGACGCCGCCCGCCAACCCAGCCCTGTGGTCGGCACTTCCGATGACCGCCTGCGGACAGCTGGCTCAGTTCTGCCAGGGGAACTCGAATCCGAATGCCGTTTCGTGCCGGGCGGACGGACAGGCGGGAAATCAGACCACCTGTCTCAACGAGATCGAGCCGTGCCTCTCTTACTGCCAGCCGCAGCAAGCGACGCCCTGCTCGGGCCTCTGCAACAACCCGGTCCGGTTCAGCGTCGCCGATGGGAGCAACTTCCAATCGGGGAACCTGGGCACGGGCACCAGCTGCTTCGAGACGACCTCGAGCCTCTTCCAGGGCGAGAGCAGCAGCTTCGTGTCCGGCAAGACGTTGACCGTCAACGGTCGAACCGAGCCTCTCAACGGCAACTGGAACTACCCCCTGCCGCCCATGCGGAACGAGGGCTACTGCATCCAGACGACGGCGGGTAACAACTCGTTCGCCGCCTTCGCGGCCTGGTAAACGCACTGGCAGTCGGTAGCGACATCGGGTTCTAATCGCCAACATGAACCCGGGCACCGAGGCCTCCGAGGATTCAAAGTCCTCGGGGGCCGATGTGCGTTCGGGCGGTTCAATGCGCATCTCATCCTCATCAGTTGTCATCGCCGGACGGCTGCTCCTGCTGCTTGGAGCGGCCTTGGCGCTAGTTTCGGCCATTGCGCTGGCGAACGCTCGCGATCGGGGCGAGCGGGCCGCACAGAGCTCGAGCGAGCGGTACGTCTGTCCGATGCACCCCGAGGTCGTTTCGCGGACACCCGGGGAATGCCCAATCTGCCGGATGGCGCTGGAGCGGGTCACCGGTGCCGAGAAGGGTCCGCTGGCCCCCGCGACGGACAACAACCTCGTCAGCGTCGTCAAGCGGCGGGTGATTGCCCAACTCGTTCGGGCTCCAGCCTGGCTGGGTCCTGGTGGGGTGGTCACGGCGGTGGTTCACAAGGACGATCTCGTCGGACTTGCCCCGGGTACTCAGGCGCTTTTCTTCGGGACCACCACGTCCCGAACGGGTATTCCACTACGCCTCTCGTCGGATACGCCGACACCGTGGGACGCTTCGACATCGCAGGTTCGTTTTCAGGCTCAGCTCGGACCAGGTGAGGGGAGGGCATTGGCGAGCGCGGTCTCGGCATCTCCCGACGGTCGCCAGCTGGATAGCGGTTGGTTGGATATCGCGCCCCGTCCACGCGATCTCTTGGTCGTACCTTCGAATGCCGTCCTCTATACGGCGGGTGGGCCATACGTGGTCGTGGTCTCGCCGGATGGCAAGACGCTCACCAAGCGGTCTATCGAGATCGGTCGGATTCTCGACTCCGGCTACGTCGCCGAGCAATCCTCGGATCGCTTCGGCGCGATTGTCGTCCTCTCGGGCTTGCGAGAGAATGAGAAGGTGGCGGTCGAGGATACCTTCTTCCTAGATGCCGAGCGTCGCCTGCAGGAGGGACGAGTCATGGGACTGGAGGTGATGCCGTGATTGCCCGGGTCGTCGATTGGTGCACCCGTCATAATCGGAGCGTCATTGCTGCGGCGCTGGTTCTGGCGCTCACGGGCGAATGGGCCCGCCGGTCATTGTCGCGCGACGCGGTTCCCGATCTATCGGATCCGCAAGTTGGGCTCTTTGTCGATTGGATGGGTCATCCCGCGACCGAGGTGGCCAACCGGATCACCACCGTGCTCACGGACGAGCTCAAGGACGTACCGGGATCGACGGCGATCCGCGGCTCGTCGATGGCCGGGATGACCTACGTCGACGTGGTCTTTGGATCCTCGTCCGGCCTTGAGCCCGGGCGACAAGAGATCCTAAAGCGCGTCGCGAACATGCGTGGGAAGCTGCCGCTCAACGCCCGCATTCAGGTCGGTCCGGCGGCGTCGAGCACCGGATGGATCTTCCAGTACGCTCTGGTAGATCCCACGCACCGGGGCGCTTTCGCTGCGGGTTACAGGGTCCAGGACGAGCTCCTGCGCCCGGCGCTGTCGGCGATCCCGGGCGTGGCCGAGGTCGTATCCGTCGGCGAGCCGGTCCAGGAGGTCCTGGTCGAGCCGGATCCAGACAGGCTCCGCGCCCGAGGAGTCGCTTTCAGCGATGTCGTCTCCGCGGTACGTGGAGAGGCTCACGGAGATCCGGATCTTCAGCGGATCGAATCGCTACCGCTGCCTGTGTTGATATCAAAACCCGGCGCGCCGCGGGGGGCGATGGCCGTGGTCCCTGGACAGGCCATGCGGGTAGACGCGCATCTGAGCCCTGACGCGCAAAAGGGTCCGACGCCTCAGAGCGGGGGAACGGCTCCGGAAGCCTCACATGCCGACAAGATAGCTCTGCGAATTGGGGACGTCGCCCATTCGACCGTCGCCACGGACATGCCGCTCGGAATCGCCGACTTCGGCGGCTTTCAGTGGAGCATCGGTGGAATCGTGGTCGCCCGGCGCGATGCCGATCCGAAAGCGATCATCGAAAACGTCAAGCGCACGCTCGACAAACTGCGTCCTCGGTTGCCGTCCCACATCGAGATCGTGACGGTCTACGATCGCCTGGACCTCGCCAACCGGGTCGAGCACACCCTCTTGCGCGCGCTCACGGAAGAGGTCGCGGTGGTGGTTTTGGTTATCCTGATGTTCCTGCTCCACGGGCCGAGCGCGCTCGTGCCGCTCGCGACGCTGCCGATGGTGTTATTTCTGACGTTCGCCGGGATGAGACTCCTGGGCGTCCCGGCCACGATCATGAGCCTGGGCGGAATCGGCATCGCTTTGGGTATGGCGGTCGACGCCGATGTGGTGGCTCTGGAGGCCTGCCATCGCCGTATCGAGAGCCTAGGTGTGAACGCCGCCGCTGGGAATCGTCGCGTCGCGATCATCGCAGCCGCTGGCGCGCTCGCCCCGGCGATCCTGACCTCGCTGCTCATCACGGCGTTGAGCTTCCTGCCGGTGTTTGCGTTCACCGGAGAGACTGGACGTTTGTTGCGGCCGCTGGCGATCACCAAAACGCTGGTCATCATCTCTGCCGCCGTCGTGGCGGTCACTCTGGCGCCCGCCTTGCGCGATCGCCTGCTGCGCGGACGCGTCCTACCCGAGTTCGACAATCCGATCACCAAGAGATTGGTCCAGCTCTATCGACCGTTCGTCCACTTCGCCCTGGCGCGACCGGCCCTGACGTTGATCACCGCGGCGCTGGCGGTCGCTTCCTGCTTCCCCATCTTGAGCCGCCTCGGTGGTGAGTTCCTGCCCCGCGTCGACGAAGGGGATCTGCTCTTCATGCCAACGACGTTGCCGGGGGTGGCGGCCGGGGACGCAGGCATTCAGCTCCGCAAGTTCGATCAGGCCATCGGCCGATTCGAGGAGGTCAGCACGGTGTTCGGCAAGGTCGGGCGGGCGAGCACCGCTACCGATCCAGCGCCCTTCTCGATGGCGGAGGTGACCATCCGTCTCAAGCCACGCTCCGAATGGCCCAAGCTGCCCCGGGTGCGTTGGTACACGAGCTGGGCGCCACGGCCCGTTCGGCGTGTCCTATCGCTCATCTGGCCGGAGGAGACGACCGAGACGACCGCCGAGCTCGTCGAGAAGCTGGATCGCGGGGTTCGCCTACCCGGCTGGACGAACGCCTGGACGGCGCCCGCCCGCGCGCGGATGGACATGATGTCGACGGGCGGCGTCCGCACCCCAGTCGGGATCCGGGTGGTCGCCGCGACACCGGGGCGCCTCGACACTCTCGGGACGGCGCTCCAGGCGTGGGCCAGGGGTCTCCCGGGGACCCGCAGCGCGGTCTTCGAGTCGCTAGGGGGGGAGCCCTGGTTGAGGTTCGATCTGGATCCGGCCGCTCTGGCCCTTCACCAGGTGGATCCCGCGCTGGCGCAATCGACCGCCGATCTCCTGATCAGCGGTGGGCAAGTTGGTGAGGTGTCTTGGCAGAACGCACCCTTCCACTCCCGGCACTCGTCGAAGAGGGTCGCTCCCTTCGATCACTCGACCCATGCCCACGGCGACCTCGATGTCAGAGGTTCGCGGCCCTACCGCTTCCGCGTCACCCCGAGCATGGGGATGAAACGTGAAGACGCGGACCAACTCCGCGACGTCACGGTGCGCTCATCCACCGGACAGCCCGTGCCGCTCGCGCTGCTCGGTCACCCTTCGTACGTGACCGAGCCGGCGGTCCTGCGGACCGAGAGCGGCGAGCTGGTCGCCTACGTCTACGTCGACCTCTCCCCGGGGACCGATGTTTCGACCTACGTCGGCAACGCGCAGCGCGCGCTCGACGACGCGCGGAGCAAGGGAGAGATCCAGCTTGCCCCCGGCGAGCGGATCGAATGGAACGGCCAGTACCAGCTCATGGCCGCCGGCGAGCGGCGGCTCAAGATGATCGTCCCCTTCGTCGCGCTCGCGATGCTGGGGCTGCTGTTCTTGCAGTTCCGCAGCCTCACCGAGGCGCTCATCGTGCTGGTGTCGGTTCCCTTCGCGCTGGTGGGGAGCTTCTGGACGCTGTTCCTGCTGCACTACCCGCTCTCGGCGCCGGTCTGGGTCGGGCTGCTCTCCGCGGTGGGACTAGCCATGCAGACCGGCGTGGTCATGGTGGTTTACATCGACGAGGCGTTTCATCGCCGGGTGCGCGAAGGAAAGATCCGAAACCGAGACGACATCGTCGCGGCCCACGCCGAGGGGACCGTCCAGCGCCTGCGTCCCAAGGTCATGACCATCACCACCATGGCGGCGGGCCTCCTGCCGCTGCTGTGGGCGGACGGCTCGGGCGCCGAGATCATGAAGCGGGTCGCGGCCCCGATGCTCGGCGGGCTGGCGACCAGCGCCTTCCTGACGCTGGAAGTTCTCCCGGTGCTCTACACCATCTGGCGCTACCGCCAGCTCCGGCGCGCCCAGAGTGCCGGCACCGTCATCGAGACCGTCGTGGGCGCTGCTCCGGCCTGGGCGGGCGGGACCGTAGAGGTCAAGCGCGCGGTCTAGGTAGGCCCCGAGGCAGCGTCCTAGGGCTGCCGCAGGCGGCTCTCGATCGTCGCGACCACGCTGCGAACGGCGGGGTCCTCGGCGCAGAGCCGCTCGATCTTGCGGACGGCGCTGATGACGGTGGAGTGGTCCTTGCCGCCGAAGCGGCTGCCGATCTCCGGATAGCTCATGTTGGTCAGCTTGCGGGTCAGGTACATGGCCACCATGCGCGGGTGGGCCACCACGCGGTGGCGTCTCGGCCCCTTGAGGTCGTGCAGCTTGACGTCGAAGTAGGCGGCCACGTCGCGCTGGATGATCTCGACGGTGAGACCGCTTGGGGCCACCGCGACCAGCTTGGCCAGGACCGCGTGGACCAGCTCCATCGTGATCGGCTGATTCTGAAAGGAAGCGCGGGCCGCCAGGTGCGAGAGCGCCCCCTCGAGCTCGCGCACGTTGGTGTTGACGTGCGCGGCGATGTAGAGCGCCGCCTCGTCGGAGAGGTCCACTTTCTCGATCTCGGCCTTGCGCTTCAGGATCGCCACGCGGGTCCCGAGATCGGGCGTCTCCACCTCGGCGATGAGGCCCCAGGTGAAACGGCTCCGCAGCCGATCCTCGACGCCGGGCAGCTCGGCGGGCAGCTTGTCCGAGGCCAGAACGATCTGCTTGTGCGCGTAGTGCAGCGCGTTGAAGGTGTGGAAGAACTCGTCCTGCGAGCTGTCCTTGTTCGACAGAAACTGGATGTCGTCGACCAGCAGCACGTCCGGGGCGGTCCGGTAGCGGGTCCGGAACTCTTCCATCGAATTGCCCGCCGAAGACCGCTTCTGGTTCATCAGGGATCCGATGAACTCGGTGACGAACTTCTCGCCCGTGGCGAAGGTGACGCGCCAATCGGGATGCTGCCGGTGGATCTCGTGGCCGATGGCGTGCAGCAGGTGGGTCTTCCCCAAGCCCACGCCGCCGTGGATGAAGAGCGGGTTCCAGCGCGAAGCCGGCGCCTCGGCCACCATCTTGGCCGCCGTGTGCGCGAAGCTGTTGGTGGGTCCCACCACGAACCTGTCGAAGGTGTAGCGGTTGACCAGATCGGGCGGCGGCACCGGCGCCCCCGCCGGGCGCTCGGGCAGCGGCGCGCGCGGCCCGGGCCCGCTGGTCTCCTCGGGCGTCTCGACGACGGTTTCCGGCGACAGCTCGAACTCGACCGAGAACGTCCGCTGGGTCCGGGTCTCCAGGTCCTTCAAGATCGAAGGCAGGAAGTTGTCCTCGAACCACTCCTTGTTGTAGCGATTGGGCGCCCGCAACCGGATGTGCCCTTCGTCCATCGCGACGCACTCGATCGGGCGCAGCCACAGGTCGCGATGGGCCGGCTTGACCAGAGGTTCGATCGAGCGGACCGCTTCGGTCCAGAGCTCAAACATGGCGTCCACTTGTCCACAGCGGGCTAGATGGGAAATCCTCGGTGATTCCGGGCTCTGACACGTGATTCCCTCTCTTTGTCCACACCGCAAGGCAATGGGACGCCCACCCGCCGGTAGCGTGAAAAGCGATCCCCCCTTGTCGTTCTCGTTTCGTCGGACTCGGTGCGCCGGGTCCGGCCTGCGGTGCACGTTGTCTATCAAACCGCGACAAAAGGCGGCAAGCGGTCAATCCGGGGGTGCTCGCAAGATCGCTAAAATCAGCCGAATAATTTTTTCAGGGTTGTCACCGAGCCGATGCCGAAACGAGACACACATCGCAGCCGGGCGCGTAAGCCAGCGAACACGTGAACGTTTTCCCCGAACGGAAGTGAGGAGGACGAGCCTCCAGTGGATTTTCCGCTCTTTCACGTACCGAATGGCGCAAACCCGCATGAGATGGGCGTTGGCGCGCGAGGGACGCACCGGATGCGAGATCTCTCGACGGGGACCGAGCAGCGACGATCGCACCGGATCGGATTCGACCGAGCGGAGAGCGACTTGCGCCCGAGGTGAGCGAAAGGCTTGACAGTACTGGCAACATCCGTAGTCTCTCGCCCGACCTTCCGGGGCGCCGCCTCGAAGGGTGCAAGCAGTCAACTGTCCGTGGAGGGAACGAAATGGCAAGCGGGAAGGTCAAGTGGTTCAACGATGCTAAGGGATTCGGTTTTATCGCGCGTGATGATGGGCCGGATCTGTTCGTCCATCACACGGCGATCGTCGCCGACGGATTTCGGTCGCTGACGGAAGGCCAGCCGGTCGAGTTCGACGTCACCGAGGGACCGAAGGGTCTTCAAGCGGTGAACGTGCGCATGGCCGGTTAGTCTGTCATAACCCGATGGCGTGAGTTTTCGGGAGATCACCGGACCCGTCATCAGCGAACGCGTCATCCACCGGGTGGAGCGGGTGCCGGAGCGGCTCGATGCGGACGAAGGGCCCAGGTGGCGGGCCCTGTGTGGCGTCCGCATCGGGGCGGCCGGGGCGGGCGGGGCCTTCGAGTTCGAGGTCCCCGTCGCGCTCGATCCGGAGGCCTGGCGATTGGCGGCCAACTGCCCCGCCTGCCTGGCCGTAACCGAGCGCCGCGACCTGGGATTGCTTTCTTAGATCGGGTAGCCCGTCAGGGCAGCCCTGGGGTCGGTACGGTGAGGGCGTAGACGGCGTGTAGGGTCGTGACGTAGAGGGTGCGCCGATCCGAGCCGCCGAAGCTGCAGTTCGAGGGCCGGGTGGGGAACGGGATGCGGCCCAGCGAGTGGCCCGCCGGATCGAACACCACGATCGCTTTGACGGCGTCGTCGTTGTTGGTGACGTAGAGATCGCCGCCGTCGTCGACGCAGATGCCGTCGGGGACCTTGAAGCCACCCGGGACCGTCGGGCCGTCGATCAGCAGCGCCGGGGCGCCGACCGCGCCGGCCGCGTCGACCGGGAGCTTCCAGACCTTCGCCTGCGTGTCGCTTCCCACGTAGAGCGTCGCGCCGTCGGGCGACAGGGCGATGCCGTTCGGCTTGTCGAGGTCGAGGACCCGCGACAGCTCGCCGGTGGGCGAGACGCGATAGACCCCCATGGGGGCGTGACCGGGCCCGGGACGGACGCCCCAGTCGCTGTCGGTGAAGTAGAGGTTGGCGTCCTTGCGGATGACGACGTCGTTCGGGGCATTCAGCGGCTGGCCGGTGCCCGCCGGCCAGCGGTCGGCCAGCACCGTGAGCTTCGAGGGGCCGCCCGAGCCCGGCTCGATCCGGACCACGCGGCCGTTGTAGCGTTCGCAGGCCACGAGGCGCCCCGAAGGGTCGACCGCCAGTCCGTTCGTGCTGGTCGGCGCGGTTGGCGCGGTTGGCGCGGTCGGCGCGGTCGGCGCGGTCGGATAGGGGACGGGCGCGTAATGTCCCGCGGTCGGATCGAAGCTATAGATCCGCGCGCCGGTCGCGTTGGCCTCGACGACGTCGGAGAAGAAGAGCGAGCCGCTGGAGGCCATCCAGAGCGGCCCTTCGAGCGACACGAAAGGAACACCGCTGGGCAGGGCCTCGGGCACGCTCGCACCTGGAAACAGAGCGGGCGCGGCGGCGGCGGGCGAGGGCGCGGTCGCGGTGCCCCCGGTCGCACAGGCGAGAGCAGGGCAGAGGACCAGAAACCGGGAAAGGGGGTGGCGTCGCATGCGCCGGCATGAAATCACGGAGGGGGTCGTCGAGTCGACCTCGCACTTGTCGTCTTGGCGGACGGCGGGAAGACTGCTTCAATCTCCGCCATGGAGAGCCAAGCCGCCCCGTTTGCCGTGACGCGGGCCCCGGACGACGCCGGGCGGTTTCGGCGGGACGCGGCCGGACGCTACGTAAACCTGGATGGGACGGGGCCGCATCCGTTCCGCGACGTCTACAAATGGGCCGTGACGGATAAGCTGGCCGGGCGCCGTCGCAAGAGCCCTCCCCGCGCCGAGGTGCCGGCCGTCGTTCCCGACCACGCCGCCTTGCAGAGCCCGCCGGCCGCGGGCGCGGGGGCACGGCTGGTCTGGCTGGGGCACGCGAGCTGGCTGATCCAGTTAGGCGGCGTGTCGTTCCTCGTCGATCCGGTCTTGGGCGATTCGATCGTCGGATTCACCAGACGAAACGGCAGCGCGCCGCTGGCGGCCGCCAAGTTGCCGCCCATCGCCGCCCAGCTGGTCTCTCACAACCACTACGACCACCTGGACCTGCCTTCGCTGCGTGCGGTGGGCGCGCCGGTGGTGGTCGGCCTCGGAAATGCGCGGACCTTCGGTATCGACCTGCCGGTCACCGAGCTCGGGTGGTGGGACTCGGTCGAGATCGGCGGCGTCCGCGTCACCTACGTGCCCAGTCAGCACTGGAGCCGGCGATCGCTGAGCGACGCCAACCGCGCGCTGTGGGGTGGCTTCGTGATCGAGGGCGCCGGCCTTTCGATCTATCACTCGGGCGACACCGCCTACTTCGACGGGTTCACCGCGATCGGAAAGCGTTTTCCGCGGATCGACCTCGCGCTGCTGCCCATCGGCGCCTACGACCCGGAGTGGTTCATGTCCAAGCAGCACATGAATCCCGAGGACGCCCTGCGGGCGTTTGGGGACCTGGGGGCGCGCAGGATGGTGGCGATGCACTGGGGAACCTTCAAGCTCACCGACGAGCCTCTCGACGAGCCGCCGCTGCTGTTTCGGCAGGGAGCGGTCGCGCGTGGCCTGCCCGACGAGATGGTGCGGGTGGTGGCGGTCGGCGAAACCATCGCACTGGCAGCCTCCGGGTGACATGACCCGAGCGCGGCTGGGCCTGGTCCTGTTCGTGGCCGCGTCGATCCTGCTGGGGTTCGTGCTCACCTATCCGGGGGTGGCGACCTGGGATGCGCTCCCGCACCTCGATCGCAGCCGCTGGCTGATTCACCGGCTGGGGTTGCCGAGCTCGCGGAGCTCTGACGACCTTCCGGAGCTCATGAAGTGGTACGGCCCCCTCTGGGTGCTGGTGCTGGGGATCCTGTCGGAGGTCATCTTCGGTTTCTTCCGCGATCCCATCTGGATCCAGCACGCCTTCAACTTTGCCCTGTTCCCGGTGGGCCTGCTCGCCGCGTACGGCCTCTTGGTCCGGGCCGGCGTCGCCCGGTCGACCTCGCTGCTGGCCGCCTCCCTGATCTTTGGGTTGATTCGCCTGGGCGGCCACGCCCTCATCAACGTCAACGATTTTCCGTTCGCGATGGCGTGTCTGCTGGTGACGCTCTATCTCTGGAACAAGCTGCGCGAGCTCCAGCTGGGCTTCCTGGAGTCGGGACGGTATTCGGGCCAGACGCTGATCCTGCTCGGCGTGGCTTCCATCGTTCCGTATCTGGTGCGACCGCCGGTGGTCGTCCAGGTCGTGACGCTGATCGGTTTCCTGGCTTTCTACGGTTGGGTGGCAAGGGGGCGGTCCAGACGGCGGGATCGACTCGCGCTGATCGTCGTTCCCTTGATCTCGGCCCTGATCTTCATGGCCGCGGTCTGGCCTTCGCTGTGGGAGCGGGCCAAAAAGGGCCGGATGCACTGGAAGGACTCCTTTGCCAGCTTCGTTCATTTCCCCTGGGTCGGGCCGGTCCGTTTCTTCGGGCACACCGCGATGTCCAACCGATTGCCACGCACCTACGCGTTCGTTTGGTGGCCGGTCATTCTCTCGCCGGTGGCCTTCGTTCTTCTGGTCGCGGGGCTCGCGAGCACTCTGCGACGGTCCAAACTTTCGGCGCATCCCTTCATCCTCGAGACGAAATGGGGAGCCTGGAATTTCTCGTTGCGGCGCTGGCTGGCTTTCCACGCCGCGCTCTTCTGGACCGGCGTTCTCGTCTTTCACCCCACGATCTACGATGAAGAGCGGCACCTGCTGTTTCTCTACCCGCCGGTGCTGGTGCTCGCGGCCCTGGGCCTCGACGGGCTATCGGAGCGGCTCAAATATCTCCTCGCGACGCTGGTCATCGTGACCAGCTTGGCTTCGTATGCCGAGTGGGGAAGGTATTCCTACGTCTACAAGAGCGCTCTCATCGGCGACCGGAGCTCCGATCGATTTACCGGCGACTACTGGGGGGTGTGCGTGCCGCTGGCGGTCCGCGCGCTGGGCGATTTCGTGCCGGTCGGATCGGAGGTGGTGGTCCGGGAGCCCTATGACGCCGCCGCCATTCAATACCAGCGGCTCCGCGAGGGTCGGTTCAGCGGTCGACCGGGGTTCGGCCCCTATCGGCTCGTGAAGGCCACCAAGAGCACCCACTACACCGCGATCCTGTACAACCGCCTCGGCTTCAACGACGGCGCCATCGACGCCGATCGAGTGGGCCGGGCCAGGATCCTCTGGCGCGCCACCATGCCCCCCGGCGATCCCGCCTGCGTGCTGGTCGAGTACGGCCCGTAGCTCAGGACTCGGCGATCGGGAGCGAAAGGCGGAAGCAGGTGAGCCAGCCCGGAACGGACCGCGCCGACAGGTCGCCGCCGAAGCGGCGGGCCAGCGCGCGGCAGAGCGGCAGGCCGAACCCCAGGGCGGCCTCGGCCGGTTTCGTCGTCACGTGGGGAAGGAAGATCCGATCGAGCGCGTCGTGATCGAGGCCGCGGCCGTTGTCGGTCACCTCGATCACCACCTGCCCGTGCTCCACGCCCAGGCGAATCTCGATCAGGTTGTCCTTACCACCACTCGCCGCGAGCGCCTCTGCCGCGTTGAGGAGAAGGTTCAAGGTGATCTGCGTGATGCCGCTGCCCGTGGCGCGAACGAGAGGCGTCTCGACGGCGGAGACGGCCAGGCGGGCCACCGCCCGGATCTGGGGCTGCGCGATCCGGACCGCCCGTTCGATGAGCGGGCGGGGATCCACCAACGTCGGCAAGATCGCCCGATCGGCCTGCAGGAACATCCTGAAGTCGCGGATCACGCTCCCGATCGCCTTGCCGCACACGTTGGCATCTTCGACGTGGCCGCAGAGCGCGACGATGGTGGCTCGGTCGGCGGCGTCCGGAGCGCTCTCGAGGGCGCCGCAGATTCGTTCGGCCTCGCCCAGGCTGTGCAGCAGGCTCATCAGCGGATTGGAGATCTCGTGCGCCAGGCCGGCCGACAGAAAGCTCGCGGTTCGCACGCGATCGAGCTCCGCCTGCGTTTCCATTGAAAGGGTCGCCCCGGCGTCATTGGTCGATTGGCTCGTCATTTCCATTTGCATCTCCCCATCTCCTTTCGCTCCCGAATCGGAATGATCGTGCTTGCTCATCAACAAGGCCTCGGGCTCAACCGTTCAGCAATCGCCGTACCAGCGACCGGACGTTGGCAAATCGCATTCTTGGCCGGCGGTTTGATGGTCGCCCACGAATGCGCGTGGGAAGATCCCGCCGGGTGCCCACGAGCGTTCGTGGCTTCGTGGGACGCCCGCCGGCGCGGCGGTCCTCATCGCGCCGGCAGAGCGGTTCGACGTTGCTCGAGGAAGATCGCCAAGAGGGCGCCGCCACCGGCCAGAGAAACACCCTGCGAAGGTTCTTGAAGGATCGCGAGACAGGCGTCGCCATACCAGTCCACGTCGTGGAGATCGACGACGACGGGGCGTCCACTGGAGGCCGCCTGGGCGATCTGGTCGCGCAGCACGCCGGCGGCTTCGTCGCCGGTGAGGCGTCCCTCGACGCGCAGGACCACGCCGTCGGCTCCGGAGTCGTGGCAGGATATGCGAAAGCCCATGCCTCGCCACGCGTGCAATCCGCGCGCCGTTCGTCTCGGTGGCTAGCGCGCGAGATCGGCCGATGCACCCACGCCGGGCCGGCTGAGGCCCCAGCGCTTGAGTCGTGACCGGAGCGTGTTCGGGTGAAGTCCCAGGCGCCGCGCCGCGCCGCGATGACCCTCGATGACCCACTCGGTTTCTTGCAAGATCGCTTGCACGTAGGCGCGCGCGATCTCATCGACGGTTCCGCCAGCCCTCGCCCCCTCCGCCAGGGCGGGCTCGTCCCAGGTCGCGCGGGCGGCGTCGCCGAGCTCGGGAAACGCGCCCGGCCCGATCAGGGGCCCGGTGGTCAGAATCACCGCCCGCTCGATGACGTTCTGGAGCTCCCGCACGTTGCCGGGCCAGGCGTAGGCGGAGAGCCGCTCCATCGCCTCGGCGGACACGCCGTCGATCCGTTTGCCAGAAGGGGAGCCGAAACGGCGCACGAAGGCGTGGACCAGGAGCGGGATGTCCTGCGATCGCTGGCGAAGCGGCGGCACCTCGAGCGGGAAGACGTTGAGGCGATAGAGCAGGTCTTCCCGAAATCGCCCGGCCTCGACCATCTCGGCCAGGTTCTTGTTGGTGGCGGCCACCACGCGGACGTCGACCCGCACCGTCTCGGATCCGCCCACGCGCTCGAACTCCCGCTCCTGCAGGACCCGCAGCAGCTTCGCCTGCATCTCGAGCGGAAGCTCGCCCACCTCGTCGAGGAACAACGTCCCACCGTGGGCCAGCTCGAACCGTCCCTTGCGCCGCGCCAGCGCGCCCGTGAAGGCGCCCTTCTCGTGTCCGAACAGCTCGCTTTCGACGAGGCCCGCGGAGATGGCCGCGCAGTTGACCTTGACCAGCAGGCGCTCGCGCCGCGGGCTCATCTCGTGGATGGCCCGCGCGACCAGCTCCTTGCCGGTTCCCGTCTCGCCCGTGATGAGCACGCTGGTGTTGGTCACCGCCACCAGGCGCGCGCGATCGAGCACCTGCTTGAGCGCCGAGCTCAATCCCACGATCTCCTGACAGGGGTCGAGGCCCGACACCTCCTGGCGCAGGTACTCGCGGTCGTTCTTGAGCTGCTCGAAGGCGCGCTTGCGATCGGTGATGTCCTCGAAGATCACCGACACGCCGCTGGGCGAGGGGTACATCCGAACCTCGTGCCAGCGTCCGATCCGCGTCGAAAACTCTTCGAAGCAGGTGGTCTCCTGCGCCTCGGCCGCCCGCAGGAAAGCCTGGTGGGTCGGGCTGCCGGTGAGCTGGGGAAATTCGGTCCAGACATGACGTCCCATCAACTGCTCGCGCGTGCGGCCCATGATCGCGAGCGCGCGATCGTTGGCGTAGGTGTAGCGGGCGTCGCGGTCGAAGGCGGCGAAGCCGTCCGAGATCCGCGAGAGGATCCGCGCCAGCTCGCTCCGCGCCTCTTCGGTCTCGGCGCGTGCGGCATCCGCCCGCTCGGAGAGCTCCGCGCGCTCGCGTTCGGCGCGCACCCGATCGGTCACGTCCTCCAGGAGGCCGAGGAAGCTGCGCCCCTCTCCACCGTTGAGGGGCACGGCTCGAACCTGCACCGATCGGACCTCGCCTCCCGGGTGTACGAAACGATGGATGGGGACGTCGTACCGATTCTCCCGATCGACGGCCGATCCCCAGCCGCTGACGATTCGTTCGCGATCTTCGGGATGAAGCGAGGCCATCCACCCGCGTCCGGCGGCCGCTTCGCTGGTAAGGCCGCAGATCCGCTCTCCCGCCGGATTGACGTAGAGGCACCCGCCGTCCTCCCCGGCCAGGAAGATCCCGAGGGGCGACGATTCGCAGATCGCCCGAAACCGCGCCTCGCTGGAGCGGAGCTCCTCCTCGATTCGCCTGCGCTCCACGACGCGGCCGATCCCCTGGGCGACGATCCGCAAGAACTCGAAGTGCTGCTCGTCCCAGTCGGCCCCGCAGGCCGCCGAGAAGCCCGCGACGCCGAGCAGCTGGCCCGCCACGTTGACCGGTACCAGGGCCAGCGCGCGATCGCCCGCGGGTGACACGATCTCTTCGATCGGCCCGCCCAGAAAGCCCCGGGTGCGCGGCACCCGCGTGATCGCCCCAGCATTTAACCGTTCCAGCAGGGGCGGCGAGATGACCGAGGCGGGAATGCGCGCGTAGTCGGGTCGGCCCTTCATCCCCGAGAGCCCGGCCATGCACCACTCGTGCGTCAGATGAAGCTGCCCGGCCGTTTGATCGAGGCGGTAATAGAAGACCCGCTCCACGCCGCGCTGCCGGCCCGCCACCGCCAGCGCGCGCTCGACGCCATCCTCGATGGCTGCGCTCGGCAGGCCGAGCAGCCCGGTGGCGACGATCGCGGCGACCCGGTCGTCGCTGGGCGGCGTCCAGCCCGCGGTGGGGGCCTGCGCGTCGCCGGACGAGGTCCGGAACCAGGCCAGATCTGCCTGCAGCGCCAGGGCCCCGTCGAGCGCGGCCGGTTCGGCGCCGTTCATCTCATGAGTTGCGGTCATCTGTCTCCCTCAATCCGAGCACGCCCCGCAGACCGGTTCCGACCTCACACTTGCTGAGAAAGCCGTCGGCGCCGGCCAGCCGGGTCGCCTGCCGGAGCTCGTCTTCGCCGCAGATGCTGAGCAACACCACGCGCGGAGACTGCGGCCCGCGCTTGAGGTGCCGGGTCGCCTCGCAGCCGCCCATCCGGGGCATGACCAGATCCATCAGCACCAGATCGGGCGCGGTCTCGGCCGCGATCTCCAGCGCGTCGAAGCCGTTGCTGGCCACCCCACAGAGCTCGATTCCGGGCAGCGACTCGAGAAACGAGCAGAGGACGGAGCGGAAGCTGGCCGAGTCGTCCGCGACCAGAACGCGCATGGGCGGTCTGGTCGCAGCCGTTTGCCGTGCCTGGGGGGAGCCGCTGGTCACGCTCCAGAGCATGGCCCGCCGGCCGGGCCGGGGTTATCGGGTCGATCACCAGGTAGGGGAGGGGAAAACACCTACCTGGGGTCAGCGCTCGGCCGAAACCAGCCCGATCCGGATGGCGTAGCGCACCAGACCGGCCACCTCGTGAATGTCGAGCCGCTCCATGATCTGCGAGCGGTGGGCCTCCACCGTCTTGACGCTGAGCCCGAGCAACTGCGCGATCTCTTTGGTCGAGCGCCCCTCTGCCACCAGCTGCAACGTCTCGCGCTGGCGCGGCGTCAAGACGTCCGCCGGGCTGTCCTTTTCGGGTCCGGGCGAGCCGGCACGTCCCAGAAAGCCATCCACCACGTGCCTCGACACGCCCGGCGACAGGTAGGTCTCGCCGCGCATCACCGCACGGAGCAAGATCGGCAGCTCGTCGGCGGCCGCGTCCTTGAGCAGGTAACCTTTCGCGCCGGAGCTGAGCGCCTGCGCCACGTGGCTGGGGCTGCCATGCATCGAGAGGATCACGAGGCGGGTGCTCGGGGCCTCGCGCGTGACCCGGGCCGCCAGGTCGAGCCCGTTGAGCCCCGGCATGGTGATGTCGACGAGCGCGATGTCGGGCCGGGTCTCCAGCAGCAGCTGCAGCGCCTGCTGGCCATCTTCGGCCTCGGCGACGATCTCGACGTCGGGCAGGCTGCCGAGGAGAGCCCGGATGCCGGCGCGCACGAGGTTGTGATCATCGGCCAAGAGCACACGCATTTCCTGGCAAGCGTATCATAAAGAGCGGAATGCCCGCGGCCCGCACCTGGCGTCACGACGTCCTCGACGCCATGCTGAAAGTGGCCGCCGTCGCGGGCCCGATCGTGGTGGGTCTGGGGATCGCGTTTCGGCGCGCACCGCGCTTCGACGCCGTGATCCTTCTGGTGTCCGCCGTCGTGGTGCTGCTGGTGGCCCTGCGCTTTCTGCCCCAGCTGCCGTTCCGCTTGCGCGCGGGGCTCACCATCGCGGTGCTCTACGCCGGCGGGATTCCGACCTTGGTGCGCTCCGGTTTCTCGATGGGCGGCGCCGCCGCGATGGTCGCCGCGATCGTTGTGGCCATCATCCTGCTCGGCCGCGGCCCGGCCGTTTTGCTCCTGGTCGTCACCGCGCTCTTGATGGGCGCGCTCGGCGCCGCGGCCGGAGCGGGCCACTTCGTCCCGCGGCCGCTCGATGCGAGCCCGCTCATCGCCAGCAACTGGTTTCGGATGGGAATCACCTTCGATCTGGTGACTGCAATGCTTGTGGCCGCCGTCGAGTTCGCGGTGCTCCACATCGAGAAGAACTATCGGGAGGTCGGCCAGCTCAATCGCCGGCTCGAGTCGGCCAAGGAAGACGAGCGCCGCTTCATCGCGCGGGAGCTCCACGACGAGCTGGGCCAGACGCTCACGGCGCTCAAGCTGCGACTCAAGATGGACGCGCGCCTGGCGGATCCCGATCGCGCCGCGCGCGAGGCGGCGCTCACCTTCTCGATGATCGACGGTCTCATCGATCGCGTGCGCAAGCTGTCGCTCGATTTGCGGCCGGCCCTGCTCGACGAGGTGGGCCTCATCCCGGCGCTCCGCGCGTACCTCGAAAGGCAGGCGGCGATCTCCGAGGTGGGAATGGAACTCGACGTCTCCGGCTTCGTCGGGCGCGCGGCGCCCGAGAGTGAGATCGCCTGCTTTCGCATCGTCCAGGAGGCGGTCACCAACGTTTTGCGCCACGCCGAAGCGTGCCGGGTGACGGTCCGCCTGGAGCAACGGGTGGATCAACTCCAGATCGTGGTGAAGGACGACGGCTGCGGAATCCTGCCCGACCAGGTCGTGGACGCGGCGGCCCGAGGGCACATGGGCCTGGTCGGGATGCGCGAGCGCGCCCGGGCGCTCGGGGGCGACTTCGTCATCGAGTCGCAACCGGGCGGCGGAACGGCGGTCCGGGTGAGCTTGCCGGTCGGGCGGGGCGGCCTGGCGCCGCCGGATGCCGGATGAAAGACCGGCCCTAGTCGCGCGGTTTCGGCGGCCGCCCCCG
>OCTA010000651.1_pt1 | contig 31825 bp, 30 predicted proteins | sample 1538991 | NCBI WGS metagenome assembly OCTA01 (sample SAMEA3539302, study PRJEB22396) | soil metagenome | biome: tundra; feature: field; material: soil | place: USA | collected 2010-05 | depth 0.15 m | reverse complement strand
GGCCGCCATCTGGCCGGCATCAGCCGGCGGTTCTTGGGGGCCGGTTTTGACGGAGGTCTGGGGCTTGGCAGCTCAGCTCCTCAAGGACTCTCTGCAGCCAATCCGTGCACTGCCCCCGGCCGGGATTTGTTTGCCGCCCCGCCAATCCGTGCTACCTCTTGGGAAATAGATGCCTGCAAAACCCGCTTCAACGGCCCCTGGGGGCCTGCGCGCGAGCCGCGCCCCTGTCGCACAAGGGGGTACCGTGTACGTCACACGGCAGGTGCATTTTAACGCGGCCCATCGGCTCCACAATCCGGCGTTCAGCCAGAAATGGAACGAGCAGCGTTACGGGCGATGCACGAATCCGCACTGGCACGGGCATAACTACGTGCTCGAGGTCACCGTGGGCGGCGTGCCGGACCCGGAGACCGGGTACATCATCGACCTGGCGAGGCTCAAGCGAATTTTGCACCGCTTCGTCGTCGATCGCTGCGATCACCGCAACCTGAACGAGGAGGTTGATTTCCTGCGGGGTGTCATACCTTCGGCTGAAAACCTTGTGGTCGCCTTCTGGCGCGAAATCGAGCCGCACATCAAGGCGGGCCGTCTGCACCGGATCCGCCTTTACGAAACTCCGCGAAACTACGCCGATTATTTTGGCCCCGTATGAGCAAGAAGAAGCGCATGTACCTGCATCGCTCCGCCGACGGCTCGCAGCCCCGCATTGCGCGCGGCTACGACCGCCGCTTCGCGGCGACCCCCGCCTACCGCAAGACGCTCCCCGACATGATGGAAGCGGCGCATGACGCCATCCTGGGGGCGAATGTCCCTATCCAGCAGGTGGGCGTATCGAATTTCAAGCTGCCGCTCAGGTACCGGACAAAGCAGGGGGAGATCGTGACGCTGGAAACGAGCATCACAGGCACCGTTTCGCTCGAAGCCGAGCTCAAGGGGATCAACATGAGCCGGATCGTTCGCTCGTTCTATGAACACAAGGACGAGGTCATCACGGGGGAGCGGGTCGGCCGGATCCTGAAGGCGTACCTGCGCAATGTGAAGACGAAGGACGCGCGGCTGAAGCTGATCTTCTCGTATCCGCTGATCCAGAAGAGCCTGCGCAGCGGGCTCGAGGGGTATCAGTTCTACCGCACAATATTCGAGGGGGTTATGACGTGCGACGGCAGATACCGCCGGTTCATCCACTTCGACTTCGTCTATTCCTCGGCATGCCCCTGCTCGGCGGAACTCGCCGAGCATGCCCGGGACGCCCGGGGGGCATACAGCGTTCCCCACTCCCAGAGAAGCAAGGCGCGGATCATCCTTGAGGAGGCGGAGGGCCGCAAGATCTGGATCGAGGATGTCCACGCCCTTTGCCTGCAGGCCCTGCAGACCGAGACCCAGGTCATGGTGAAGCGCGAGGATGAGCAGGCCTTTGCCGAGCTGAACGGCGCCCACCTGAAGTTCGTCGAGGATGCGGCAAGGCTCCTGTACCGCGCCTTCGACGGGGAAAGAAAGATCAGGGACTTCCAGATAGCCTGCTCGCATCTCGAGTCCCTCCATTCGCACGACGCCGTCAGCGTGATTTGCAAGGGCGTGAAGGGCGGGTTCACGGCCGACTTTCAGGACTTCGGGTCGCTCATCTGCTAGATGACAATGCGGACATGCCTGCGCCTGTCGTAGTGATCACGGGGGCTTCCCAGGGCATAGGGTCTGCGATAGCGCGGGTCTTTGCCCGCGAAGTGCCTGGCGTTCGCCTGGCGCTCGTTGCCCGCGGCGAAGGCCGCCTGCGGGCGGTCGCGCGCGCCTGCGGCCGGATCGGGGCTGACGCCCGCGCCTTTGCCTGCGACGTGACCGACGAAGGTTCGGTCGCGGCCATGGCCGCGGCCGTTTTCAAGCGCTGGCGCCGCATCGATGTCCTGATCAACAACGCCGGCTCATTCCGCGGCGCGCCCTTTTTGAAGATGGGCGCCGCCGAATTCGACAGCCTGCTGGCCGCCAATCTGCGGAGCGTTTTTCTCGTCTCGAAGGCGTTCTGCCCGTCCATGGCGAAGCTGGGTCGGGGCGATGTCTTCAACATGAGTTCCGTCGCCGGCTTGTCCGCATATCCGGGTGGCGCCGGCTATTGCGCGGCGAAGTTCGGAGTCGCCGGTCTGTCGAAGGTGATGCGGGCGGAGCTGAAGGACAAGGGAGTCCGGGTTTGCTGCGTGTATCCCGGAGCCACGCACTCCCCGTCCTGGCGCGGGAGCGGCGTGCGGGCCGCACGGATGATGCCGGCGGCGGACATTGCGCGCGCGTTTCTCGGCGTCTATCGGATGACCCGTCGCACCGTCGTCGAGGAGATCGTGCTCAGGCCCATGCAGGGCGACCTCTGACGTCCCCGGAGGGACGGTGGGCGGATTGCGGTGCAGCCTGGTTGTCGGGCAATGTGCGGGATGCACGGCGCCGATTCGTGCATTGTTCGGCTTGTGCTCTCCATCGGCCAGCTCCCGGAAATTCGGATCCATCCGGGGGGCAGCGGGTAGCGCAAGAGATCCGCCCGTTGGCACGGCTTTCGCTTGAAGGAGGGCATGAATTCGAAAGATGCCTTGGTATTCATTATATTGGGATTCGCCATGGGGCTTCTTCCATCGCAGGCGCCAGGGTGGTTTCCCCAGACGGGCGGCAATGGTTCGAGCGTGCAGGCGCTTTGGCTTGCCTCCATGAGCTCCATCGAGGTTGCCATCGGCGGCCTGTTTCTGATCCGCCGCCTCTTGGTGCCGCGAGTCCTTCGCTGGGCGGCCTTCGAGATTCCGCGCTTGCCGGGATCCTCCGGGGAGGCGGGAAGCCCGCATGCCTCCCCATAGGCGCGCCGGGACCGCAGCATCCGGAAGGCCCGCGGCTAGAAGAGAGTGCCCTCGCTGCCGGAGGGCCTGAGGCCGACGGCGGAATAGCCTTTTGCCGTGAGGACCCGCCCCTGGGGGGTTCGCTGCAGATAGCCTTCCTGGATGAGAAACGGCTCGTGCACTTCCTCCAGCGTCTCGGCCTCCTCGCCGACGGCGACCGCGATCGTGCTCATGCCGACCGGGCCGCCCTGGTAGTTCTCTGCCATGGCCCGGAGCATGCGCTTGTCCATCTCATCGAGGCCCGCCGCATCGATCTCGAGAAGCGCGAGCGCAGCCGCCGCCGTGCTGCGCGTGATCCGGCCGTCCGCGCGCTCCTGTGCATAATCCCGGACGAAATGGATGAGGTTGTTCGCGACCCGCGGGGTGCCGCGGGACCGCGCTGCGATTTCGCGCTCGCCAGCCTCGTCGATTGCAGCGCCCAGCAGGCGGCAGCTCCGTCGCACGATGCCCGAGAGCGTCGCCACGTCGTAATAGTCCAGCCGGGTCTGGAGGGTGAAGCGCGAGCGCAGCGGTGCCGTCAGGAGGCCGCTGCGCGTCGTTGCGCCGACGAGCGTGAAACGCGGGATCGACAGGCGCACGCTGCGTGCGTTCGGCCCCTGGTCGATCATGATATCCAGCCGGAAGTCCTCCATGGCCGTATAGAGGTATTCCTCCACCGTCTTTGGGATGCGATGGATCTCGTCGATGAACAGGATGTCGCCTTCCTCGAGATTGGTGAGAAGGCCCGCCAGATCGCCCGCCTTTTCGATCACGGGACCCGAGGTCACGCGAACGTTCTTGCCGAGCTCGTGGCCGAGGATGAAGGCAAGGGTCGTCTTGCCCAACCCGGGCGGTCCGGAGAACAGGATATGGTTGAGCGCGTCGCCCCGCCGTTTCGCGGCGCCAGTCATGATCTGCAATCGCTCGATCGTCCTTGGCTGGCCGCTGAATTCCGCAAATGACAGCGGACGAAGGGCGGCCTCCGCCGGGCCCACCGGTGCCTTCAGCGTTGAGCTGATGAAATTGACGCCCTTGTCCGGTTCGGATGGCATATCATCTCCATTCCAGCTCGGCGCCAAGTGCCCTCAGGTTTTCGACAAACTGCGGGTGGGCCCGCTTGATGATCTCGGCGTTTCGGACGACGCTTTGGCCGGGGATGGAGGCGGCCACCATGGTCAGCGCAACGGCGGCTCGGATCACGTAAGGCGAATCCACGACGGCCGGGCGGAGAGGCCGGTTGCCGAACACAATGATGCGGTGCGGATCGCAGACGACGACATGCGCGCCGAACTTTGCCAGTTCGGGCATCCAGGAGAATCCGTTCTCATACACCTTGTTCCAGAAATGGATCGTGCCCTCGGCCCGGGTGCTCAGGGCGATCATGACAGGCAGCAGATCGACGGAAAAATACGGCCACGGGGCGGCCTCGATCTTTGCGAGGAGATTTCGGGTCAGGGGAGGCTCGACAAAAAGGCGCTTGGGGCGCCTCTGGCAGGCGACGTCTCCCTCGTGTTCGATCACCACGCCCAGCTTTCCGAACGACCGGGCGATGAGGTCGAAATGATGGGGAAGGGATCTTTCCACCCGCACGGCGCCTCCCGTGATGGCTCCAAGGGCGAGGAAGGTGACCACTTCGTGGTAATCGGTGTTGATCCTCACCGTTGCGCCGTGGAGACGGTCGACTCCGGAAATGGAGAGCCGGCTCGTGCCGATCCCCTCGATCTTGGCCCCCATGGCGGCCAGGGCTTCGCAGAGGTCCTGAACGTGCGGTTCGCTGGCAGCATTGATCAGGACCGAGTCTCCCTTTGCCGTCGCCGCGGCCATCGCGAAATTCTCGGTCACCGTCACGGACATGTAGTCCAGCCAGTGCCGCCCGCCTCGAAAGCCATCCGACAGGGTGATCGCGAGGGGGTCTCCATCGTGAACCTTTGCGCCGAGCGCGCGCAAAACGTCGAGATGGGGGTCGATCTCCCGCACACCGAGCGAGCAGCCCTTTGCGTCGGACCGGAGGTTGATGCGCCCCAGCCGGCGAAGAAGGCCGGGGTAGAGGAGCACGGTCGAACGCATGTCCCGGGGGAGCTCGTCGTGCTTGAGCGTGCTGCGAAAACCGGAGTGGTCGACCTTCATCTCTCCCGAGGGGCGGTCCCAGTCGATCTTCGAGCCCTGCGCGCGAAGGAAGGCCACCAGCTTGTCCAGATCCGTTATGTCCGGGACATTGGTCAGGCGCACCGGTTCTTCGGTCAGAAGGGTCGCGCAAAGAATCGGGAGCGCCGAATTCTTGTTGCCGGAGGGGACTACGGTGCCGGTGAGGGGTTTGCCGCCGTTGACTATGAGATCGGCCATGAAATGTTCGTGCTTGCGAAAAAAAGGCGTCCGCGACGGATGCGGGCGCCTGTAAACTGCGCGCACGGGAACGCGCCTTGGCAAGGATTAACTGAGATCAGATATATCCGCCGCCTTGCTGACCCTCGGGGCGGGGCCCGCCCTGATCGCGGCCCCGGCCGCCGCGATGGCGCCTCCGATGATGCCCGCCTACGCCCGGATCGCCGCCGCGTCGATCGAACGGTTGCCCGCCCCCGCCCTGGGACTGTGGCATGCCGCCCTGCTGGCTGCGTTCGCCGCCCTGGAAACCGCGGCCTCCGCGCCGCCGGCGTCTGTATCCCTGGTCGCGGTTGCCCTGGTTGGAGTCGAAATCGCGCTCAGGAGCCGGGCCGGGCGCCGGGGCCGGTTTGCCCAGGCCCAGCCAGCGCTTCAGCCGGCCGACGAACCCGAGAGGCTTCTCGACGGGAGCTTGAAAGGTCCGGGGAGGCCGCGCGTCATCCCGCGGGCGCTGCGCGTCGCTTCGAAATGCGGGTCGCTCGTCACGGCGCCCGTCGCGGCGGTCGCCGCGCCGGTCGTCTCGCCCGGGCCTCTGCGTGAATTCCGGCGAACGCTCCTTTTCCGCCGAATGGGTCTTGTCCCAGTGAAGCTGCGTGCGCTTCAACTCGGCTGGGGGGAGGATGTTGAGCTGCGATCTCGCATCCGAGTCCGGAGTTTCGGGCGCCAACTCTGGCACTGCGCTCGCGGCCCGTTCGACCGACGGCGCTGTCGTTGCCGTGGGCGCCGCAGGTTTCACGATCATTTCGGGCGGTTTGGTCTCCTGGGGCACTGCGGCCGGGGCCGCGATTGTTTCCTCGGTCGAGGTATCGGCGGCCGGTGCGGAGATCGCGCCACCGAAGGGATTCTTGTACTCGCGCTGTGCGTTGATGACCTCGACGGCGGTGGGCTGGTATTCTCCTGTCTTGGGGGGCGTGGATGCTGCGGTATGCCCAATCGGGCGTTTTCCGCGGAGCAAACCGGAGCCTCGTGTTGTGCCGAATGAGCCTATCGGCTGGGTTGTGCCGGCTTCGGCGGGCGCGGCAGTGACTCCGGACGGCGCTGCGGGCGCCGGAATTTCGGCACTCGGGGCGTCTGTTCCGCCGGATGGTACGGGATCTGTCATTTTTTGCTTCTTCTGTTTTATGGGCGCTCACCGAAGGGCCGGGAGCAGCTGGGTTTTGGATGACCGGCGGAGGGCTTTGGTGTCGCGCTCGGACGCCGACCGGAAGGGGGCATCATGGCCCTGCCGCCCTCGAAGGGCAACTGCAATCGGGCGCCCGCCGGGCTCAAGTCGCGCTCCGACGGGCCATTGCGTTGGATTGAAGGATTTCTCCGCGTCCCGATTCTCCGAGCGTCGAGATTGGAACCGGATGCATCGCTGGGCCTGACGCGGTTTGCAGATCCACCGCGTTTTGCCGCCGGCATCGGAAGATGTTTTGCAAGAAGTCCATCGTCGCTGTGTCTAATCGCAGAACAGGACGCACACCGGGCGCGGGACTGCGACTTGGGCTCCGGTCCCCTCAAGGCGCCCGCTCTGTGGATCCACGCGGAAAAGCACGACGTTATCCGTGTCGCGATTGGCGCAGAGCAGCGATCGGCCATCGGCCGACAGCGCAAAGTTTCTCGGGTGCTTTCCGCCGCAGGGCACGATTTCGACGATGCGAAGCGTGCCTGCAGCCGGATCCCGCGCGAATACGGCGATACTGTCGTGGCCGCGGTTTGAAACGTAGGCGAATCTCCCGTTGGGATGGAGGCGGATCTCCGCCACGGTGTTCAATTCCCGGAAATCCGGGGGCAGTGTGGAGATGGTCTGTTTCAGGGCGAGCGCGCCCATCGCGCCGTCCCACGAGTACACGCTGACCGATCCGCCCATCTCGTTTGACACATAGAAGTATCTTCCGTCCGCGGAGAATTTCCCGTGCCTCGGGCCGGATCCCGGAGGCGCTCCGGCCCAGGGCGGGTCATTGGGGGTCAACCCGGCCTTCGCCGGATCGATCCGGTAGACGAAGATGCGGTCCAGCCCGAGGTCGCAGGCGGCGGCGAACCGGTTGTCCGGAGAGATTGTGATGGAGTGCGCATGGGCCTGAGCCTGCCGGTCCCGATCCGGACCCGGCGGACCGTGGTGCTCGACGAATGCGCTGCGCGCGCCCAACCGCCCGTCCGTCCCGATCGGCAGCGCGCAGACGGTGCCCGCACCGAAGTTTGCGGCGATCGCCATGCGCCCCGTCGCATCGACAGCGACGTGCGTCGTCGCACCGCCCCCCGTTGGCTGCTGGTTCAGCAACGTCAGGAAACCCGATTTGGAATCCACCGCGAATGCGCTGATTCCGCCGATCGGTTTTACGGGCGGGGGATTGAGGCGCAATTCGCCCGTTGCGAACAGGTGGAGGTGTCCGGGATCCAGGGCAAGAAAGGTCGGATTCTGCGCCTCGGCCGCGAGCCAGGGCGCGGAGAGGGCGCCATTCGCCGGATCGAGCCGGAGGGCGTAGATCCCGCGACTGGCGGTGTTGGTATAGGTGCCGATGAATACGAGCATGGGGGCGGCCGGGAGCGGACCGGCGGCGAGAAGCGCCGGCACGATCCAACGTAAGCAGTTTTTCATCCTTTTCGACCGTCAATCATGTCCGGGGTCAAATCGCAACGCTGCGCCCGCCGTCACACCTTGGCGTGATGGTGCAATTTGGCTAAGAGGGCCCTTTCGGGTCGTTGCTGGCCTCATTGGCCGGCTCTGGGCCGCCTCGCACGGGGCGGCCGGTTTTACGGCCAGACGGGGCATTGGCCAGCTCAGACCCGAAAGGGCCCTCTTAGCCAAATTGTACCACCGCCCACCTTGACTTGCTTTTGGGGGCGGGTCGGACTTGTGCCACGCATGGCAAGACCCGAAGAGCCCAAGGTGATCTTCTCGATGATCGGCGTATCGAAGAAGATCGAGCGCAAGGAGATCCTGCGCGACATCTCGCTGTCGTTTTATTACGGGGCGAAGATCGGCGTCCTTGGGCTCAACGGTTCCGGCAAGTCCTCGCTCATGCGGATCCTGGCGGGGCGTGACCAGGAGATCGACGGGCGGGTGCATTTCGAACCGGGTTACTCTGTGGATCTTCTCGAACAGGAGCCGCATTTGGAGCCCGGCAAGACCGTTCGCGCCTGTGTTGAGGAGGGGGTTCGGCACCTGACTGCGCTGACCGAGGCCTACGACGCCACTTGGGACGAACTCAGCGGCGTCCGGGACGAGGGATCGAAGGAGGCGATCCTCAAGAGGCAGGGCGAGCTCCAGGAAAAGATCGAGGCCCTCGGCGCCTGGGATGTCGCGCCGCGCGTGGAGATGGCCATGGAGGCCCTGCGCTGCCCTCCGCCGGACCGGATCGTGGACGGGCTTTCGGGCGGGGAGCGGCGTCGCGTGGCGCTTGCGCGCCTGCTCCTCAAGGAACCCTCCGTCCTTCTCCTGGACGAGCCGACGAACCACCTTGATGCCGAGAGTGTGCAATGGCTCGAGCAGCACCTCGCACGCTACGCGGGGACCGTGATCGCAGTGACGCACGACCGCTACTTTCTCGACAATGTGGCCCAATGGATTCTGGAACTCGACCGCGGTCACGGCATTCCCTGGAAGGGCAATTATTCCTCATGGCTCGAGCAGAAGCAGCGCCGTCTTGCGGTCGAGCAGCGCACGGAGGACAGGCGGCACAAGGCGATGGCCCGCGAACTCGAATGGATCCACCAATCCGCCCGTGCAAGGCAGGCCAAGTCCCAGGCGCGCATCTCCGCCTACGAGGCCATGCTCAAGGCGGACGTGGCCGAGGAGGAGAAACTGTTCGAGATCGTCATCCCTCCGGGCCCGCGGCTGGGCGCGCTTGTCGTCGAGGCTTCAGGGCTTGCCAAGGGTTACGGAGACAACCTGCTGTTCGAGAACCTTGATTTTTCGCTTCCTCCGGGAGGAATTGTCGGCGTGATCGGACCGAATGGCGCGGGGAAGACGACGCTTTTCCGCCTCATTTTGGGCCTGGAGAAGCCGGACGCGGGCTCCCTGCGCGTCGGCGACACGGTCAGGATCGCGCACGTGGACCAATCGAGGGATTCGCTGCCCGGCGCAGCGACCATTTTCGAGGCCATCAGTGGAGGCGAGGAGATTCTGCGCCTGGGCGGGCGCGAGGTGAACGCCCGCGCGTACTGCGCGCAGTTCGGTTTCACGGGAGCCGACCAGCAGAAGAAGGTGGGCGTCCTCTCGGGCGGAGAGCGCAACCGGGTCCATCTGGCCCGCCTGCTCAAGAGTGGGGCCAACCTCATCCTGCTGGACGAGCCGACGAACGATCTCGACGTGAATTCGATCCGGGCTCTCGAGGAGGCCCTGGAGAACTTTGCCGGGTGCGCCGTGGTCGTTTCCCACGACCGCTGGTTCCTCGACCGCGTGGCGACCCACATCCTTGCATTCGAGGGCGAGAGCTCGGTGCACACATTTCCCGGCAACTACTCGGCCTACCTCGAGGATTATCGCAGGCGCAAGGGCAGGGACGCCGACCAGCCGCACCGGATCAAATACAGGAAACTCACCCGGGCGGCAGGTCATCCATAGGCTGGAATCGATCCGGGTCGCACGGCTCCTGGGGAACCGTGCGTTCGAGTTGTCAGCCCATCCCTTGTCAATGCCCGGCGGCCGGCGCTGCCAGCAAGTCGTCGATGGAGTCGCTTTCAACGCCGACGTCGGCGAACAGCCAGGAGGACAGGTAGCGCTCGGCGCACGACGGTATGATGACGACGATCTGTTTGCCCTTGTTCTCCGGGCGCCTCGCGAGCTGCAGGGCCGCCCAGACGGCGGCTCCGGAGGAGATTCCGATCGGAATGCCGTCGAGCTTGTTGACCTGCTTGCTGATGGGGCCGGAGTCGTCCTCCTTCACGGTGATCACCTCATCGTAGATTTTTGTGTTCAGCACGGCGGGCACGAAGCCCGCGCCGAGGCCCTGGAGCTTGTGCGGGCCGGGCTGTCCTCCGGAGAGAACGGGAGAGCCGGCGGGTTCGACGGCGACGATCTTCAAAGACGCCTTGCGGGGCTTCAGCACCTCGCCAATGCCGGTGATCGTGCCGCCGGTGCCGATGCCCGAGACGATGATGTCGACCTTGCCGTCCGTATCGCGCCAGATCTCCTCGGCCGTCGTGCGGCGGTGGACGGCGGGGTTGGACGGATTGGAGAACTGCTGGAGAATGACGCTGTTCGGGATCTTGGCGGCCAGTTCCTCGGCCTTTGCGATCGCACCTTTCATGCCCTTGGGGCCCTCGGTCAGGACGACGCGGGCCCCCAGGATCTTCAGGATCTTCCGGCGCTCGACCGTCATCGTCTCGGGCATCGTGAGGACGAGCTTCAGTCCCTTGGCCGCGGCGACGAAGGCAAGCGCGATCCCGGTATTGCCGCTCGTTGGCTCGATCAGCACGGTATCCTTCGTGATGCGTCCGCTCTTGAGGGCGTCGTCGATCATTGCGAATCCGATGCGGTCCTTGACGCTCGAAAGCGGGTTGAAGAATTCGAGCTTGAGCAGCACTTCGGCCTGGGCGCCGTGTGCGGCCGCAGTGCGGTTCAGCCGCACGAGCGGCGTGTTGCCGATGGTCTCGGTGATGTCGTTGTATATTTTGGCCATGGTGGTGAACTTAGTTTGGTTTTGGATATGTCAAATCGCGTAGTCTTCGTTGAAGGAGTGGGTCCGGCGGAGCTTGAGTTTGACAAGGTCGTTCACGCGGATGCCAAGGTCGGTGAGTTCCGTGCGGGATATCTCGGCCTCGATCGTCTCGCGGGTCTGCACCTGCTCGAGGGTGAGCCGCGCCTGGGCGCCTGCGGCATGGACGTGCCTGAGCACGGCTGAAATCCCATCGGTCAGCGAGTCGTGCGGATGGACCTCGATATCGTGGGGGCGGACGTAGATTTGGCCGTCGGACGCCACGGCGGCGTCCCCCGGCGCTCCGCCCGCTGCGACAAGCGACGGGGCAGGGAGGATATTCACGTTTCCGAGAAACTGGTAGACGAAGGGCGACGCCGGCCGGTCATAAACCTCCTGCGGGGTGCCGACCTGCTCGACGCTGCCCTGGTTCATGATGACGACCTCGTCGGCAATCTCGAGGGCCTCCTCCTGGTCGTGGGTGACGAATACAGTGGTCAGATGAATCTCGTCATGCAACCGGCGCAGCCATCGGCGCAGTTCCTTCCGCACCTTGGCGTCGAGCGCTCCAAACGGCTCGTCGAGAAGGAGCACCCTGGGTTCGACGGCGAGGGCGCGGGCGAGCGCCACGCGCTGCCTCTGTCCGCCGGACAGCTGGGTCGGAAACCGATTGCCGAGATCGCCGAGCTGCACAAGATCCAGAAGCCGCCGCACCCGCGCCCCGATTTCGGCGCGGTTCGGCCGGTCGCGGAACCGGCGGACGCGAAGGCCGAAGGCGACGTTGTCGAAGACCGACAAATGCCGGAAAAGCGCGTAGTGCTGGAACACAAACCCGACATTCCGCTTGCCTGCCGGCACGCGGGTCACGTCTTCGCCGTGGAAAAGAATCTGGCCGCTGCCCGGATCCGCGTATTCAAGTCCCGCGATGATGCGAAGGAGCGTGGTCTTTCCCGAACCTGACGGGCCCAGGAGGGCGACGAGCCGGCCCCTCGGCACGTGCAGATCGACTCCCGAGAGCGCGGCGAACGCGCCATAGGTTTTGCGGATATGTTGTGCCTCAATGCTCATGTGCCGCCGCGGCTTTCCGAATGACGCCATTCAACGATCGATTTCAAGACGAGGGTTGCCATGGCAAGGATGGTCAGGAGGGACGCGACCGCAAACGCGCCGGAATAATTGTATTCGTTGTACAGGATTTCCACGTGCAGCGGCAAAGTGTTGGTTTCGCCGCGGATATGGCCGCTGACGACCGACACGGCGCCGAACTCCCCCATCGCGCGCGCGTTGCAGAGGATAACGCCGTACAAAAGTCCCCACCGGATATTGGGCAGCGTCACCCGGCAAAATGTCTGCCAGCCGCTCGCACCCAGCGTCAGGGCGGCGCACTCCTCGTCGCTGCCCTGCGCCTGCATGAGCGGGATGAGCTCGCGCGCAACGAAGGGAAAGGTCACAAAGGTTGTGGCGAGAATGATTCCCGGCACGGCGAAGATGATTCGAATGCCGTGGTCGGAAAGCCAGGGGCCGAACCAGCCTTGCCGGCCGAAAACGAGGACGAAAACCAGCCCCGAGATGACCGGCGAAACGGCAAAAGGCAGGTCGATCAGAGTGGTGAGAATGCTCTTCCCGCGAAAGTTGAACTTGGCGATGGCCCAAGCCGCCGCGACGCCAAAGACGACATTTGCCGGCACGGCTATGGCGGCGGTCAGGAGCGTGAGCCGCATCGCCGCAAACGTGTCCGGGTCGTGAAACGCGCTGAAATAGCCGCCCAAACCCCGGCTCAGCGCCTCGGTGAAGACAATCACAAGCGGCAGGACGAGAAAGAACCCAAGGAAGAGGAGCGCGATCGCAATCAGGACCCAACGGGCCCAAGCCGGGTCGCGCGTCGCGCGCGCCGCGGCAGCGGGAGACGCGTGGTGGGAAAGAGTGCTGGGGATTGCGGACGGCATCTAAAAGGGAGGGGGGAATAGGCGAAACAGCGGCAGTCGGGCGGAATTCTAGTGCGGGGTCGCCGTTGTCCAACGGTTCACCGCGTCATACGGCCTGGAACCGGCGGCTCCATTTTTGGAGAAGGTTGATGAGGAGAAGGAGCACGAACGAAACGATCAGCATGACCACGGCGATGGCCGTCGCGCCGCGGTAGTCAAATTGCTCCAGTTTCGTGATGATCAGCAGGGGAACGATTTCCGTCCGCATGGGCATGTTGCCGGAAATGAAGACGACGGAGCCGTATTCCCCAAGCGCGCGGGCGAAGGCCAGCGCGAAGCCGGTGAGGAGGGAGGGGGCGATCTCGGGCAGGATGACCCGGATCATCGTCTGCCAGCGGTTCGCCCCCAGGCTCGCCGCACACTCCTCCATTTCGGGTTCAAGCTCCAGGAGAACGGGCTGCAGCGTGCGCACAACGAACGGCAGGCCGACGAATGTCAGGGCGACGAAGACTCCCAGCCGCGTGAAGGCGACTTCAAATCCCAGGGGCATGAGCCAGCGGCCGATCCAGCCATTTCTGGAGTACAGCGCCGTCAGGGCGATGCCGGCCACCGCAGTCGGAAGGGCAAAGGGAAGGTCGACAAGGGCGTCGATAATCTTCCTTCCCGGGAAGGGGTAGCGCACGAGCACCCACGCGACGATCAGGCCAAAAACCATGTTGACGGCCGCTGCCGCCAGCGATGCCCCAAAACTGATCCGGTATGCCGCCAGGACGCGCGGCGTGGCCACCGCGCTGACGAAGTCGTGCCAGCTCATGCCCGCCACCTTGAGGAACGCCGCCGAGAGAGGGATGAGCACGATCAGGCCCAAATAGGCGACCGTGAAGCCCAGCGAGAGCCCGAAACCGGGCAATACGGAGCGACTCTTGAACAGACCGGTCATGAAAGATGGCGCCCGTCGGGCGAAGGCCTGGTTCGGTCCTTGGCGGGGTTGGGCGTCATGGCTTGTAAATCTGGTCGAAGATTCCGCCGTCCGCAAAATGGGTTTTTTGGGCTTTCGTCCAACCGCCGAACGCGTCTTCGATCGTAAAAAGGTCCAGCTTCGGAAACACATTCGCATACTTGGCCGCTATCTTTTCGTTCCGAGGGCGGTAAAAATTTCGGCCTGCGATGTCCTGGCCCTCGTCCGAATAAAGGTACTCGAGGTAGGCGCGCGCGACATCGGCCGTGCCCTTGCGATCGGTCACCTGGTCCACAACCGCAACCGGAGGCTCTGCCAGGATGCTCGTCGAAGGAACGACCACCTGGAGTTGGTCGCCGCCCGCCTCCTTGAGCGCCAGATAGGCCTCGTTCTCCCAGCAGAGAAGGACATCGCCTATTCCGCGCTGGACAAAGGTTGTGGTCGCCCCGCGCGCACCGGAGTCAAGCACGGGAACGTTCTTGTAGAGAGCGGTGATGAATTCCCTCGCCTTGTCCTTGCTGCCGTACCTGCGTTCCGCGTATCCCCAGGCGGCCAGATACGCCCATCGCGCCCCGCCGGAAGTCTTGGGATTGGGGACTATGATGGCGACGCCGGGTTTCACGATATCATCCCAGTCCCGTATGTTCTTCGGATTACCCTTTCTGACGAGAAGGACGATCGTGCTCGTGTACGGCGTCGAGTTGTCCGGCAGGCGGGCCTGCCAGTCGGCCGGCAGGAGATGCCCGACGTTGTGAAGGGCGTCGATGTCGGCTGCGAGGGCGAGTGTCACGACATCGGCCGGAAGCCCTTCGATCACCGAACGCGCCTGGGCGCCCGACCCGCCGTGCGATTGTTTGATGACGACATCATCGCCGGTCTTCTGCTTCCAGTATTTGGAGAAGGCGGCGTTGTAATCGACGTAGAGTTCGCGCGTCGGGTCATACGACACATTGAGAAGTTCGATCGTCCTGGCCGGCGCGGCGGCCGCAGCGGCGAGGGCAAAGAGAATAATCAGTTTGGACTTCATTTCTGGCTTTGGAAAAGGTTCGCTTGGGACAAAATTCGGAAGGAGGGGGGGCCGAGGCGGCGGCTATATCGTGTATTCGCCGAGCAGATCGTGGAGAACGCCCTCGGACGGGGAGATTCGCGGCCGGGCCGCATGGCTGGCGAGCCTGCGTGCAAGGCGGGCGGGCACCCTTACGGGCGCGGAATCCTCGGCGAACGGGAGGGGAACGCCATGCCGCCGCATCCGGCGAATCGTCACCTCGACGACGTCGGCGAGGGTGTACCGGTCGAGGATCCCGCTGATCGCATTGCGCACATCGAGCATGAGCATGCGAAGACCGCAGTGAGCCTCGTCCGGGCACGTACACTTTTGGTAGGCGGACTGGCTTACGCAGGAGATGGGTGCGAGGGGCCCGTCTATGAGACGCACGACTTCGCCGATTGTTATTTGCCGCGCCGGCTTGCCAAGGCGATAGCCCCCGAATTTTCCGCGGGCGCTCTTGACGAGACCGGCCACCTTAAGTTCCTGGAGGATCTGTTCCAGGAATTTCACCGGCAGTTGCTCGCTTTCGGCGAGTTCGGAGGCCTGGACAAGATCGCGCCTCGCCGCGGCTGCAAATCCGAGGTTGATGAGGGAACGAAGGGCGTACTCGCCTCTTTTGGAAAGCTTCATTTTGCAGGTTTTTCCGAATTTACATTAGATAAGTATGAATTAAGCAATATGTTTTTTCGCCCTTTGCGTCATCGGTTTGTCTTGGCCTCTACAGGAGCACCCTTAACCCGTCGTAGGCGAACCGGATTCCCGGCGGAAGGGCCGCTTCGGCGGGTCCGTGGTCTGTCAGGTGGGTCATATGGGTCAGGAAGCTCTGCGAGGCGCCGATTTCACGGACGGCCTCCACGGCTTCAGGTATGCTCAGGTGGGTGGGGTGAGGGTCGGGGCGCAGGCCGTCGATCGCCAATGCGTCGGCGCCTTGGGCAAGCGCGACCGCTGCACGCGGAACACATTTGCAGTCGGTATAATAGGCAAATCTCTTGCCGGTGCTCCGCTCGGTGAAAACAAGGCCCAGGGCGTTCACTCCGCCATGAGGCAGCAGCGTCGATTGGATCGTGCCCTGCTGCAGTTCCAGTTTCTCGGGCATTTGCTCCAGCGCGAAGGCCGGATATCCGCGGGAAATGGGACGCTCCATGATCGCGTAGGGATAGATCGCGAGGACGCGGCTTATCCCAACGTCGGTCGAATACACCGTCAACGCCCGGCCGCCGAGCAGGTCGCAAAAACGGCGCAAATCGTCCATCCCGGTGATATGGTCGGAATGCCCGTGGGTCAGGATGAAGAGGTCCAGCTTTTCGATCTTCTCCCGCAGGCACTGGAGCCTGAACTCCGGGGCGGCGTCGACCTGCACGTGCAATCCGTCCATGACGACATGGACCGATGCGCGGGTCCTTTGATTGCGGGGATCCGGCGACCGGCAAACCGCGCAGGGACAGGCAATCATCGGCACGCCCTGGGATGTGCCGGTGCCAAGGAAAATGACTTCCATGCACGAAACCAATCCGCTCAACGAACGGCGAGCAAGCTTTGGAGTTTTGCTCAGGCTGTGGGGCCAGACCCCTTTCCGGTCGTTGCTCCCTCATTGGCCATCTCCGGGCCGTTGAGGTCTTTGCCGTTGCCTCGCCTCCGCCGTTGGCTACGGCGCGGTTGCGATCGAATTTCGTGGGTCCGCCTTCGCGCGTTGCGCTGATCGGCGGATCGCCATCGAATTGAACGGCGCCCATTGGCGCCGTCCTGACGGTCGATGATATAGCCTCGCAGTATGCTGCGAGGCGCTTTTTTGGTTGAGTCTCGATGGCGAAAAAAAAGGCGCTCCGTTTCCGGAGCGCCCTTGAAACTATGACTCGTTGGCTGACTCAGTAGTCCATGCCGCCGCCCTGAGGATGCATCGGAGCCGAATCCTTCTTTTCCGGGATTTCGGTGATCAGGCACTCGGTCGTGAGCAGCAGGCCTGCGACGGAGGCCGCGTTTTGCAGCGCGGTGCGGGTGACCTTGGTCGGGTCCACCACGCCGGCCTTGACGAGATCCTCGTACTTGTCGGTCGCCACGTTGTAGCCGTAGTTGCCCTTGCCTTCGATGACTTCCTTGGCAACGACGCCGCCGTCTATTCCGGCATTGGCGCAGAGCTGCTTGAGCGGATGCTCGATTGCGCGTCGCACGATCTGGGCGCCGATTGCCTCGTCGCCTTCGAGCTTGAGCGCCTCGATCACCTTCACGGTGCGGAGGAGGGCGACGCCGCCGCCGGCGACTATGCCTTCCTCAACCGCCGCACGGGTCGCGTGCAGGGCGTCCTCGACGCGGGCCTTCTTCTCCTTCATTTCGGTCTCGGTCGCGGCGCCGACGCTGATGACGGCGACACCACCGGCGAGCTTGGCGAGGCGCTCCTGGAGCTTCTCGCGGTCGTAGTCGGAGGTCGTCTCCTCAATCTGGCGGCGGATTTGCTTCACGCGGCCCTGGATGTCGGACGACTTTCCGGCGCCCTCGACGATGGTCGTGTTCTCCTTGTCGACGGTGATGCGCTTCGCGCGCCCGAGGTCGCTGATCGTGACGTTCTCGAGCTTGATGCCGAGGTCCTCGGTCAGGCACTTGCCGCCGGTCAGGATCGCAATGTCCTCCAGCATGGCCTTGCGGCGGTCGCCGAAGCCGGGGGCCTTGACGGCGCAGACGTTGAGGGTGCCGCGGATCTTGTTGACGACGAGGGCGGCCAGCGCCTCTCCCTCGACTTCCTCGGCGATGACGAGGAGCGGCTTGCCGCCCTTTGCGATCGTCTGGAGGAGCGGCAGGAAATCCTGCAGGCTGGAGATCTTCTTCTCGTGGATCAGCACGTAGGCGTCCTCCAGGACGGCCTCCATGCTTTCGGCGTTGGTCGTGAAGTAGGGCGACAGGTAGCCCTTGTCGAACTGCATGCCCTCGACGACTTCGAGCGTGGTCTCGATCGACTTGGCCTCCTCGACCGTGATGGTGCCGTCCTTGCCGACCTTGTCCATGGCATCGGCGATGATGTTGCCGATCGTGTCGTCCCAGTTGGCCGAGACGGTGGCCACCTGGCGGATCTCCTCGCGGTCGTTGACCTTCTTCGAGATCCTGGCGAGCTCGGCGACGGAGGCCTCCACAGCCTTGTCGATGCCGCGCTTCAGGTACACGGGATTCGAACCGGCGGTCACATTCTTCAGGCCTTCGCGGAAGATGCCCTCCGCAAGGAGGGTGGCCGTCGTGGTGCCGTCGCCCGCCGCGTCGGAGGTCTTCGAGGCGACCTCCTTGATCATCTGGGCGCCCATGTTCTCATAGGGATCGGGCAGCTCGATTTCCTTTGCGACGGTCACGCCGTCCTTGGTGACGGTCGGCGACCCGAATTTCTTGTCGATGACGACGTTTCGTCCCTTGGGCCCAAGGGTCACCTTGACGGCGCGGGACAGGAGTTCGGCGCCGCGCAGTATTTTCTGGCGCGCGGATTCGTCGAAGAGCAGTTGTTTTGCTGACATAATTTATTTCGATAAGGATTGTTTCTTGAGATGGGGCGGTGTTGGGGTCACGCGATGACGCCGAGGATGTCGTCCTCGCGGACGAGGGTGTATTTGTCCTCGTCGAACCTCACTTCGGTGCCGCCGTACTTGCTGATGAGGACGCGGTCGCCGACCTTGACCTCAAAGGGCTGGATTTTCCCGTCTTCGTCCTTCTTGCCGGTGCCCAGCGCGATCACTTCGGCCTCCTGGGGTTTTTCCTTGGCGCTGTCCGGGATGATGATTCCTCCGCGGACCTGTTCTTTTTCCTCGATGTGACGCACGAGAACGCGGTCACCGATGGGCTTGATTTTGACTTTGGCCATATGGTTTTGGATTTGGGTTGAAGTTTCCTTTTTTTGCTGGATTTCAACAAAGCTCCCGGTGCCATGCAAAGAAACCGGGGCGCCCTGGATTGAAAATTATGTCTTCTTGTTCTTGTCGTCATCGACGACCTCGAAGTCGGCATCGACGACGTCCGCCTTCTTCTCGGCCTTTGGCGCTTTTTCCGCGGCGGCTTGGCCGCCGGAGGCGGCCGCGGCCGCGGCCTGGGCCTGCGCGTAGAATTCGGCCCCCGCCTTCGAAAGTTTCTCGATCGCCGATTTCATCTTTTCGGCATCGTTGGTCTCGAGGTCCTTTTTGGCGGACTCGATCGCGGACTCGATCGCGGACTTCTTGTCGGCCGGAAGCTTGTCCCCGGCATCCTTCAGGGTCTTTTCGAGCTGGTAGATCGTTGAGTCGAGCTGGTTGCGGGCCTCGACCGCGTCGCGCCGCTTCTTGTCCTCGGAGGCATGTGTTTCCGCCTCGCGCGTCATCTTCTCGACCTCGTCCTTGGAAAGGCCGGATGATCCCTGGATCGTGATCTTTTGGTCCTTGCCGGTGCCGAGATCCTTGGCCGAGACGTGCAGGATGCCGTTCGCGTCGATGTCGAACGTCACCTCGATCTGAGGCAGGCCGCGGGGGGCGGGCGGAATGCCATCCAGGCGGAAGGTGCCGAGCGTCTTGTTGTCGCGCGCCATGGGGCGTTCGCCCTGCAGGACGACGATTTCGACGGACGGCTGATTGTCGCTGAAAGTGGAGAAAGTCTGCGTCTTCTTGGTCGGGATCGTCGTGTTGCGCGGGATCATCGGCGTCGCGATGTCGCCCGCGGTCATGATGCCGAGGGTGAGCGGCGTCACGTCGAGAAGCAGCACATCGCGGACCTCACCCTTGAGAACGCCACCCTGGATGGCCGCGCCCACGGCGACGACTTCATCCGGATTGACGCCCTGGTGCGGCTGCTTGCCGCCGAGGCCCTTCGCTATGTCAACGACCTTGGGCATGCGGGTCATGCCTCCGACGAGCACGAGTTCGTTGATCTGCGCGGGTGTCAGTTCGGCGTCCTTCAGGCAGTTCTTGAAGGGCTGGATGCACCGTTCGAAAAGTGAATCGCAGATTTGCTCCATCTTCGCCCGCGTCAGCTGCACGTTCAGATGCTTCGGGCCGGAGGCGTCCGCAGTGATGAAGGGAAGGTTGATGTCGACCGACTGCGTCGAAGAAAGCGCGATCTTGGCCTTCTCCGCCTCTTCCTTGAGACGCTGAAGAGCCATTGGATCCTTGCGCAGGTCGACGCCATACTCTTTCCGGAATCCGTCGACAAGCCACGTGATGATGGCCTCGTCCCAATTGTCGCCGCCGAGGTGGGTGTCGCCGTTGGTCGCCTTTACCTCAAAGACGCCGTCCCCGATCTCCAGCACTGACACGTCGAAGGTGCCGCCGCCCAGGTCGAATACGGAAATCTTCTCGTCCTTCTTCTTGTCGAGCCCGTAGGCGAGGGATGCGGCCGTGGGCTCATTGATGATGCGCAGGACGTCGAGTCCCGCGATCCGGCCCGCGTCCTTTGTCGCCTGGCGCTGCGAATCGTTGAAGTACGCCGGAACGGTGATGACAGCCTGGGCGATCTTCTCGCCGAGATAGGTCTCGGCGTCGGACTTCATCTTTCCGAGGACGAAGGCGGAGATCTGCTGCGGAGCGAACTGCTCGGTCTTGTCGTTGACCTGAACCTCGATGTAGGCGTCGCCATTCTTGCCCTCGACTACCTTGAACGGCATGTTCTTTGACTCCTCCCGGACTTCGGTGAATTTTCGTCCGATGAAGCGTTTTGCCGAGAACACGGTGTTGCGCGGATTGGTCACAGCCTGGCGTTTGGCGGCCTGGCCGACCAGGCGTTCGCCGTTCTTTGCAAAGGCCACGACCGACGGCGTCGTGCGCCCTCCCTCAGCATTGGGGACGACGACCGGCTCCCCGCCTTCCATGACGGCCATGCACGAGTTCGTGGTTCCCAAGTCTATTCCAAGAATGCGGCTCATGTGAACAGATCAGCACCGCCCGTGCCGCCTTGATATGGACATTGTTACTTATTTGAGCAGCAATAGTTAGAAAATTTCAGATGATCTTTCCTCAAGGCGGGAAAGGCCGGAATTTAGGCCATAGTGTCCCAGTCTCCCATGCACGTGTGCCAGGCGGTGTCACATTGCCTGCCCGCCGGCCGATTTGGCTCCGCCGGGCGGCTTGACCTTTTGACCCGCAGAACACTGTCTCACGCGAGCATGAAGTCCCGCCATTACGCGTGCATTCTCGCCGGAGGCAGCGGCGAGCGCTTCTGGCCAATGAGCCGGGTGCGGACGCCAAAGCACTTGCTGAAGCTCTTCTCCGATCGGACGCTGATCGAGGAGACGGCCCGCCGATTGGAAGGGGTGTTGCCGCCTGAGAACATCTTTGTCCTGACAAACGAGGCGCAGCTCGAGAACGTGCGCCTGGCGCTGCCTTTTGTCCCCGCCTCGCAGATCGTGGCTGAGCCGGTGCGCAGGGATACGGCTCCGGCGGCCGCCCTGGCGACCGCGTTGGTTCGCGCGCGCGATCCCGACGGGATCGTGGCCCTTCTGCCCGCGGACGCGTTCATCCGGGAATCCGACCGGTTTGCCGCACAGTTGCGTGCGGCGTTCGAGCTGGCCTCGGGGAAAGGCTGGGCCTCCCCGGACCCGGTCCTGCTCACTTTCGCGGTCAAGCCGACATTTCCCTCCATCGGATTCGGCTACCTGGAATTGGGTGATCCGATAAGAACCGACCCGGCTTGCGGAGACTTCCGGAGAGTGGTCCGCTTTGTCGAGAAACCGGACGCCGTTGCGGCAAAATCATATCTGGAAAGCGGCCGGTACGCCTGGAACGCGGGAATGTTCCTGTGGAGGGCAAGCGCCTTTCTGGCGGAGGCGGCGCGGCTCCAGCCCGAGCTCGCGAAGTTCATCCGGGAATTTCCGGCGGACGGCGCAGGTCCCTACATCGCTTCCCGCTTTCCCGGACTGCCGCGGATCTCGGTGGATTATGCCATCCTGGAAAAGGCCCGGACGGTTGTGACCCTGGTCGCCGAGTTCGACTGGGACGACGTGGGCACATGGACCGCCCTGCCGAAGCATCTGCCTTTGGATCCGGCCGGGAATACCGTGCGGGGTTCTGTGGTTGTGGCCGATGCAGGCGGCAACATCGCCGTTAGCAACGGGCGCCTGATCGCGTTATGCGGCGTGAAGGACCTCGTGGTCGTCGAGACGGCCGATGCGGTGCTCGTTTGCCACCGGGACTCCGTGCAGGATTTGAAGAAGCTGCAGCCGCTCCTGCCGCGAAGCGTGGTCTGAACGCCGGGAGCGGCCTGGCCCATGAACACGGTGATGCAGCCTTTTGGCAAAGGTGGCGCGGGGCCCCGTCGGACCGCCCGGGAGCTGGACTGCCGTGGGCTCAGGCTCGGATTTGGGGAAAGAACGGTGATCGTGGGGATTCTGAATGCCACGCCGGATTCCTTTTTCGACGGCGGCCGCTGGAAGACTCCGGTCGATGCTGCGGCGCGGGCCCGGCAGATGGTCGAAGAAGGCGCCGAAATCGTCGACCTCGGCGGCCAGTCCACCCGTCCGGGCCACGCCGAGATTTCGCCTGAGGAGGAAGTGGGGCGTGTGCGGCCGATCCTGGACCAACTGGTGTCGAGTCCGCCCGCGCCGATTTCGATCGACACCTACAGGCCGGCGGTTGCCCGGGCGGCCCTCGTGGCCGGCGCCCATCTGATCAATGACGGGCACGGTTTCCAAGGGGATCCGGAAATGGCCGCGGTTGCGGCGGAATTCCGCTGCCCGGCCGTGCTCATGCATTGCGAAGCCGGATTCGACTCGGCTCCAGGGGATCCGATCGGCAGGATCAAGCGCTTCTTCTCCCGGTCGCTCGAGATTGCGGCGAGGGCCGGCGTTCCTTCAGGGCGGTTGATCCTCGATCCGGGGATCGGCTTTCACAAGACCCAGTCCCAAAACCTGGAAATTCTCGCGCGCATTTCCGAGCTGGGATCGTTCGGCCTGCCCTTGCTTTTGGGCGCATCGCGAAAGTCGGTCATCGGCCACGTCCTCGGCGGGCCGCCCGAGGAACGGCTCGAGGGAACGCTGGCGACGACCGCTCTGGCGGTGAGCCAGGGCGTGGAGTTTGTGCGCGTTCACGACGTTCTCGCCAATGTCCGCGCCGCCCGCATGGCCGAGGCGGTGTTGGCCCGGGCGCACGGAAAGACATCAAGCCTTCAGTGTTGAAATCGGGGGAGGCAAGACGCCCGGATTTCAATACTGGAGGCCTGAGGTTCTTGTTGTCTGTCGGATGTGTTGCCAAAGCATGCTGCGGCGTGTTGAATGGGGACCTGATCGCATGACCGGCCGCATCCACCTGAAGAACATGGCGTTTTACGGTTACCATGGGCACCACCCGGAGGAAACCGCCCGGGGGCAGCGTTTTCTTGTCGATGTGACGCTGACCCTTGACATGACGGCGGCGGCCGCCAGCGACCGATTGGCCGACACCATCGATTATGGCCGGGTCTATGAGGCATGCCGGAAGATACTGGAGAACGACAGGGTCAAGCTGCTTGAAACGCTTTGCGACCGCGTCCTGACGGCCGTGATGCGGGAATGCAAGCGGGCCGTGCGCGTCGAGATCACGATAAAGAAACCGTCCGCTCCAATTCCTGGAGTGCTCGATTATGTCGCCATCGAGGCAAGCCGTGACCGCATTCCTGTCCCTGGGCAGTAATCTCGGGGATCGCCACGCCCTGATGACGCAGGCGGTGGAAAGCCTGGACAAGGATCCCGGCACCCGCGTGGTGGCGGCATCCTCGATTTACGCAACGGAACCGGTCGGCCTGCCCGGCGCCCCGGAATTTCTAAACGCAGCCATTGAGGTTCGCACGCGGCGGAGTCCGGAGTCCCTTCTCGACCTCTGCCTTTCAATTGAGGGTAATCTGGGCCGCGTGCGCACGGGTGCGCCGGCTTCGCGCACGATGGACATCGACCTCCTTCTCGTCGACGACTTGCGGATGCCGGGGCCGCGGCTCTGCCTGCCTCATCCGCGCATGAAGGAAAGGGCTTTTGTCCTGGTCCCGCTCGCCGAGATTGCACCGGATCTGGTTCTCGACGGACGCACGATCGCGCTTTGGGCCGCCGCCGCAGGCGGAAAGCGGGTCCGCCGGCTTGAAAATCCGCGCCGCTGGCCCTCTTCACTCGCATTATGAGCCTCGCGATAGGCATCGATTCCGGAACCCAGAGCACGAAGGCGGTGGTCCTCGACCTCGAGGAACGGCAGATCATCGCACGGGCCCGCGCCTCGCATCGCATGATCGGGGGATTGCCGCTAGGTCACGCCGAGCAGAACCCCCGGGAGTGGACATCGGCCCTTGATGCGGTGATCCTTGAAGTGTGCGCCCGGGTGGACAGGAGCCGCGTGCGGGCGATCGGCATATCGGGCCAGCAGCACGGGTTCGTGCCCTTGGATGAGGCCGGGGACGTGATCCGGCCGGCCAAGCTCTGGTGCGACACGAGCACGGCTGATGAGTGCGCCTATCTGACCCGAAAACTCGGGGGCGCCGCGGCTGTGATCCGAAAGGCGGGGCTTCCCTTTCTTCCGGGTTACACGGCGCCGAAGATACTTTGGCTCAAACGGCATGAGCCGAAAAACTTCGATCGGCTCCGCCACGTGCTTCTGCCGCACGACTATCTCAATTTCCAACTGACTGGAAATTACTCGATGGAGTTTGGCGATGCATCGGGCACGGCCCTCATGGACATCCGCCGGAGGAACTGGTCGCGGGCGGTTGTCTCGACGATCGATTCGGGGCTCGCCGACTGGCTTCCTCCCTTGACGCCGTCGCACGAGGCGGCGGGAACGCTCCTGCGGGCGCGGGCGCAGGCCTATGGATTGCCTGCAGGGGTCGTCGTGAGCGCGGGCGGGGGGGACAACATGATGGGGGCGATCGGCACGGGAAACGTGAGGCCTGGCATCGTCACCGCGAGCCTTGGCACGAGCGGCACGATTTACGCCTGCGCATCGCGGCCGGTCGTCGATCCCCGGGGCGAGATCGCGGCCTTTTGCTCATCGACAGGAGGCTGGCTCCCGCTCCTGTGCACAATGAACGTCACGACCGTCACCGAGCGGGTGCGGGCGCTTTTTGGAATGGACCACGCGTCGCTCGATGCCGCGGCAGCCGCGGCTCCGGTGGGGAGCGGCGGAATGGTGCTCCTCCCCTATCTGTCCGGTGAACGGACCCCGAATGTCCCCTTCGGATCCGGGGTCCTGCTGGGCTTGACCGAAGGCACCTTCGTCCCGGCGTATTGGGCGCGCGCGGCGATGGAGGGCGTGACCCTCGGCATGAATTACGGACTGCGCCGGATGGCCGCCCTGGGGATCCGGCCTCGCGAGATACGCGTGACCGGCGGCGGAGCCCGATCGGCGGCCTGGCGTCAGATCATGGCCGACGTCTTCGGCGTGCCCGTGGTTGCGATGGTCGAGGACGAGGGAGCCGCGCTTGGTGCCGCCCTGCAGGCCGCCTGGTGTGCGGCGAGAAGGAACGGGCGCCGCAATGCACGGATCGAGGAATTTACGGACGGTTTCGTCGCGCCCGACGAGTCGACGCGGTGCAGGCCGGATGCGGCAAACGCCGCCTGCTATCGGGAGATGCAGGCGATTCAGGACGAATTGAGCCTCGCGCTCCGCCGGCTGTTCCCCAAGCACCGAAAGATAGCGGCGGGGAGGACGATCACTTCGCCGCGGCCGGCTTGAGGAAGCGGATCCGGTTCGCAATATCGATAAGGCGGTCCCTCAGCAGCGCGTCTTCCTGTTCCGGAGTCTGTTTGTAGGTGCTTCCCTCCGTCACACGCTCCGCAAGCTCGGTGCTGATGACGAAGACGGTGCCGTTCTTGACAAAAAGCATGTTGCCCCGCTTGGCGACAGGCGGCTTGTCATCGTCTGCCATGTGAGGAATCCGGCTCGCAAACATGGAGCCGCCGGGGATCAGCGTGTAGGCGATGAGAGCCCCGTCGAAATCGGGAACAAAGCGTCCGCTCTTTTCCAATTGGATCTTTGGAAAAGAGCGGGCGAAGTCCGGCAGGACGAAGCTGGTCAGGAAATTCTGGAGGTAATCCTTGGTTCCCAGGACGGAGAGCTGCCAGCGCTGGGTGGCATCCTGGGGAAAGGCGGCGATGCTGATATGCGTGTTGAACTCGTCCTGGAACGTGACGACGTTGGTCGTGTCCGTGATCGCGCCTCCGAGGGCGGAAAGCACGGGTATCGGCACCCTGAACGTGCCGGTGGGCGAGACATAAGTGTCGCCATCGACGGTTCCGATCAGCGCAGAGGCGCCCTGACCGGGATCCTCGGCGGGCGGCACCGCCGGCTCGGTTGACTGCGCCTGGGCGGCGAGGGCAGCCAGTGCGAGGACTGGGGCGAGGGCATTGAATCGCATGTTTGGAAAGGGATTCATATGAAAGGGGGTTGGCGCGTCACTTTCAAGCTGGTCTTGCGGCCCCGTGCGATCCAGCCGACCGCGGATGCGGGCTACTCCGCAAGCGCTGCGCAGAGGTGGACCCAAACCGCGACGGGGATGGATTCCGGACGGCTCCTGGATGAGAGGCCCGCTGCGCCGAGTTGTTCCAGCCATTCTCCGCGATCGCCGGGCAGGCGTTTGCGGAGGAGTGCGCCGATCTGCTTTCGCCTTTGCTGGAAACAGGCGCGGATTAGGGTCTTGGCGATCGTGGAAAAGACGACGGGCTCGGGCTTGCGAACGAGGTTGAGCAGACACGACTCGACGTCCGGTCGCGGGTAAAAGCACGCGGCGGCAACCTTGTGGCCGGGCGTGGCTGTGTACGCGGCCTGCAGAAAGACAGAGATGGCCCCGAAAGTCTTGGTCCCCGGCCGGGCCGTGTAGCGCTGGGCGGCTTCCTGCTGGAGCATGAGCACCATGCGTTCGGGCAGCGGCCCTTCCAGGACGGCGTCGAGCCAGGGGGTTGCGATCGCGTAGGGAAGGTTCGCGACAATCTTGAAGGGCGTGTCCGGATCCGCGGACCCGGGCCACTCCGCCCGGGGGTGTTCGACCGCATCGCCGAGGAGAAGATGAAAGGCTCCCGGATGGCGGGCAAGCAGGTCCTGCGCAAGATGCGCATGGAGCGCCGGGTCCTTTTCGACGGCCCACACCTGTGCGCCGGCGCCGAGGAGGGCGGAGGTGAGGGTGCCGAGGCCGGGTCCGACTTCGATCACGGTCTCGCCGGGCCGGACTCCGGCCATTGCGATCGACTTTCGGACTATGTTGCCGTCGACGAGGAAATTCTGCCCGAGGAAGTGGCGCGGCCGGTGGCCGATGCGGTCCAACAGCGCGCGGGTGGCGGTTGGAGAAAGCGGTGCGTCGTCACTCGGAATCTCGGACATGGGTCGGCGCGATGTTGCAGACCGGACCCGCGACCGGCAAGGTCAACCCGGCACCGGTGGTGTCCCAATTTTCCGGAGATGTGTCCTCTCTCGTCGGGTGCTGCCAAGACCCAGATACGCCGTCAAGACCGGCCGCCAAGAGCCGCTGGCTGATGCCTGCCAGATGGCGGCCCGGAGACGTCGTAGGAGGCAGCAATCTCCTCGTGAGGACACATCTTCGGCAAATTGGGACGTAGCCGGGACATCAGTTTTCTTGCCCCGGGCCCGAGTTTGGGCGTATGGCTCTTTTCAAAATGAGCGCGATCGACGAACTCAGGAATACCATGGCCCGCCTTCGCGGAAAGGACGGCTGCCCCTGGGACCAGGAGCAGACGCACCAAAGCCTCGCGCGCTGCCTGATCGACGAGTGCAGCGAGCTGCTCGAAGCGATCGACCGGGAGGACATGCCGCACATGCGGGAGGAATTGGGCGATGTCCTGATTCAGATCGTGTTTCACTCCGTGCTCGCCGAAGAGGCGGGGCATTTCGACTTTGACGACGTCGCCCGCGAAATAAACGAGAAGCTGGTGCGGCGCCACCCGCACGTCTTCGGCTCGGACCGGCTGCAGACCTCGGACCAGGTTCTGGCGCAATGGGACAGGATAAAGGCAACGGAAAAGAAAAACGGCGCGCCGGTCCCCGCCAACTCGGTGTTCAAGCCGCTGCCGCCCCGCCTGCCGGCCCTCATGTTTGCCGAGGCCGTTTGGAAGCAGATCAGGAAGAAGGGCATTGCCGCGGATTGCGTCGTGGATGCCGCGCGGGTGGAGGCCCTCGCCGGCGCTCTGGACGATGCGTCCCTCGGGCGCAGCCTCTTCGAGCTCGCCGCCGCCGCCCGGGAGAGGGGACTCGATTCGGAAGGAGCCCTGCGCAGGCACGCGGACCAAATCACCATCGCCCTGGGAAAACGTGCCGAAAACATCGCCACATGAGGCGGTTCCCCCCGCGATCCTCGCGGATTGGTGGACGCCATTCGCGGAGCACCTCTCGATGGAGCGGCGCTGTTCGGCATACACGGTCCGCAATTACAGGCAGGCCTTTGAGGACTTTTATCGCTGGCTCTCCGTCTCCGGGCTGTGGTCGCGCGGCCCGGGCGCGATTGCCTCTCGGGACGTGCGGGATTTCGTGATCGAGGCCCAGCGCCGCTTCGACCGCCGCACGCTCCACAATCACGTTTCGGGCCTCCGCACATTCTTCCGCTACTGGCAGCGACGGGGCCGCCTCGAGCGCAATCCATTCATCGGGGCCGCTCTTCCCAAACTCGAAAAACGCCTGCCGAAATTCCTGACCGAGGAGCAGATGCTGCTTCTCCTTTCGGGTCCGCAGCGCCTGCTGGAAAATGGATCGCTCGATGCATTCACGGCGTGGCGCGACCGGCTCGCGCTGGAACTGCTCTACGGCGGCGGGCTGCGCGTGAGCGAACTTGTGGGTCTCGATCACGGGTCGATTGACGAATCGACGGGCGTTGCACGCGTCCTTGGCAAGGGACGAAAGGAGCGGCTGTGCCCGCTGGGCCGGACGGCCCTGGCCGTCTACGGCCGCTTCAGGAATGAGTTCTCGTCCCGGTGCGGCCCCGCCGATCCGGTGCTGGCCACCCGGGCCGGACGCCGCCTGGGCCCGCGTGTCGTGCAGCTTATGATGAAGCGCTACCTGGCGCTCGCGGGGCTGCCGCTCGACATGTCGCCGCACAAGCTGAGGCACGCCTACGCCACGCACCTTCTGAATGGCGGCGCAGACCTGCGGGTGGTGCAGGAACTCCTGGGACACGCCCGGCTCGCCACAACCCAGATCTACACGCACGTCGGAATCGCGAGGCTTAGGGACGTCTACAATAAGGCGCACCCGAGGGCTTGAGTCGGTTCGGATTCGGCCGTCTCCTCACGGGCGGGCATTCCTCTTAGGGGCCTTGGTAGTGGGTCAGTGTGCTCGACCTGCGGCCTGAAGGGCCATGCGCAGCTCACGCGCATCATCTGGGCGTTGGGGGACGGCGGAACGCCATGGGGCCCCACGCCGGTCTTGATGCGCGTCCGGGGTTGCAAGCACAGGCCCGACAGGCCGCAGGTCGAGCACGCTGACCCACTGCGCGGTTTTCGGATCATCCGGTTTCCCGCACGAGATCAGGTCGCTTGAGCCTAGGGTGTTTGCCCTATTCGTGCAATTCTGCTTGAGGCAGCGCACCCGGATCGCAATACGAACGAAAGTTCCATGAAGCCTGCTTCCGCTGTTTCGAGCCCGTCCGCGGCAATCCGCCGCATCGTGATTGTCGAGGACCAGACGGCGATCCGTGAGATGATGAAAGGAGCTGTCGAGGCCCTGGAGGGATACCGCGTGATCGCCCATGCGGGCGACCTCGAGGAGGCGGGCCGGCTGTGCCGCCAGCAGCAGCCGGACATTCTTGTGCTCGATCTGGCCCTGCCGTCAGGTTCGGGCTTTGACCTGATTCCCGGTCTGAGAGAGGCGTGTCCGCGCACGCGCGTGGTCATATTCTCGGGGCACCTGCGCCTTGGAATCATTCGAAGGGCGCTCCTCTCCGGAGCGCACGGATTCGTGGAGAAGACGGCGGCCCTCGAGGAGTTTCACCGGGCCTTGCGGGCCGCGGGATCTGGGCAGGTTTATTTCAGCCGGTTTGCGAGCGAACAGGTGCGCCAGCTCGTGCGAAGCGATGCGAAGGGGGCCCACCGCACTGTCCGCCTGACCGAACGCGAAAGGGGCGTCCTCCACCTGATCGCCGAGGGACTGGGTTCAAAACAGATCTCCGACAAGCTCGGCCTCAGCCGCCACACGATCGGCAATGTTCGCGCGCGGCTCGCACGCAAAACAGGGCTGCGCGGAGTGGCGCGGCTATCCCGCTACGCTGTTCAGATCGGCCTCATCGCGGATGCTGTGGACGGCGCGGTCGATCCAATCTAACGGGCCGTTTCGTGGCGAGCGGTTGATTAGGGAACGAGATTCAGGACAGATGCGCGCAAGAAGGTCTCCATATTTTCCAAAAGGTACCGAATTGGAATCAAAGTGCCTCATTCTTGCTCGTGATGCAACCCCCTGTTTTTGACCATAGGTCATTACGAAATAGCGACTTGGAGTTCTTCTCCAAATCGAGAAAGAAAAGGCCTTGCTAAATTCATACTGAATTAGTGTACATAACAAAGATACACTATTAGTTCAGCCATGCGAAACAAGCCCGCAACCGTCCTGTTTTTCACAATTTCGGCCGCTGCAGCCGTCCCCGCGATTTTCGCAACCGCCCGGGCGTCCGATGCACCCGCCGCAATGGCAATCTGGGCCAAACCGAAATGGCTGACCGACTTATCGTTTGGAGTCAAAGAGAGTTACGATGACAACTTGCTCTTGGTTTCCGGACAGGGTCTGCCCGAGCAGTCATCCTGGGTGAACACGATCTCGCTGAAGTTCGGAGTCGACTTTGCTCCCTTGCTGGCGGATGGCGCTGCCGTCCAGACACTCTCCTTGGTATACCAACCTGACAAGGTCACGTACGCCGAGGACTCGCAGGAGAGCTATACCGCCCACCGGTTCAACACCACGTTCAAGGGCAAACTGGACGACGTGACGTACAGCCTGACCAATGCCTTTCTTTACAACGACGGCAGCAGGCTCGGCGTCACCTATGCCCTCAACCAGCTCTCTGGCGCGGCGGGCAATCAAAACGATAAATACCGCAATAACTACGCCCAATCGGTGCCCCGCGAGCGCCGTAATCAGGACCAGGATCGCTATGCCGCCCTGGTGCAGGACGACTTGGGAAATTTCTTTTTCAGGCCGGTCTCCTCGCTCCTGTTCTACAATCTGAATACGTACCAGTTTAACACGTCGTTCGCGCCCTACAAGGGCTATCAGGACTCCATCGACCGTTGGGACGTGAACGGCGGCGCGGACTTTGGCGCCAGGCTTACGAAGGACCTGTCATTCACCCTCGGTTATCGCGACGGCTACCAGCACCAGGACCAGTTCTCGCCCGGGATCAACAGCGACCAGCACTATTCATCCAATCATTATCAGCGTGTGCTTGCGGGTTTGGAGGGCAGGGTGGCGGGCTGGTTGACCGTGAACCTGACCGCCGGTCCGGATTTCCGCGACTACAACCCCAGCGCGCCCATCATCGATTTGCGCACCACGCGTTTTTACGGCGAATCGGTTGTGACGGCAACCTTGTCGAAGACCCAGACGTTGACCTTCAATTTCAAGCAATGGCTGTTTGTTTCCAGCTCGGGATTGGTCCCCTTCGATGACATCACGTATTCGCTGACCTATCATTGGAGCGCCGCCAGGAAGTGGGGGCTCGACCTGGGGGCGAAGTACCTGCAGGCGAATTATACGATCGGCGATGACATCGCGGGCTCGGCTCCGAGCCTCCGCAATGACCTGGAATACGAGGGCTCGATCAGCCTCAGTTATGCGATCGTCCCGAACCTGGTCGCGACGGTCAGCGACACGTACAACAAGGCCCTGAACGGCCTGACCACCCTGTCCGCAGCCAACGGGCCCTCCTACCGCAACTTTGAGCACCAGGTGGCCGGAGTCGGGCTGCAATACAAGTTCTGAGGGATGGCGATCGGGGCGCCCCAGGCTCTGTGATCGGTACTGGTTCAGTTTGCCCGAACTGCAGTCTGAAGGGCCATGCGCGTCTGGGTTTGCGACGGAGCGCGGCAGCGCGGAGAGGGCGAAGCCCCGAGCAAAGCGAGGGGTGAGCCGAGCGGGTGCCCTCGGGGCGGCGAGGCGAACAACACAGGCCCGGCA
>OCTA010000646.1_pt1 | contig 31890 bp, 51 predicted proteins | sample 1538991 | NCBI WGS metagenome assembly OCTA01 (sample SAMEA3539302, study PRJEB22396) | soil metagenome | biome: tundra; feature: field; material: soil | place: USA | collected 2010-05 | depth 0.15 m | reverse complement strand
AGTTGTGGTGTGGGTCGGTTGTTAGTCGGGTCCTAGTCAAGGGAGATTGAAGATGAAGAAGAGTGCAGTGTTGATGACAAACTTGGGAACGTTGAAGACGCCTTTGTCAGCCGGCGATCTCATCGAGGTGTGCGTGGGTGGTGTGTGGTTCAAGGCCGTGGCCGAGGCAACGGAAGGTCGGAGGGTTTGTTGCGGCTGGTTCTTTGTTCGCTTGATTGAGAAGAGTTCTCGCCCCATCGGGCGACGCTTGCTGCGCAACATCGGGAAGGTTGGTTGGAACTGGAGGAAGGTGGTCGCGTGATGACCACCAAGCGCATCGACCGCAACGATCCTCACTCCAAGGGCCGCATCGTTCCGGCCGACTACGCGTACGTCACGAGCTACTACACCGGCGGCACGGCAGCTCCGCCCCTCGGCATGAAGTACGTGCGCGAGCTTCAGGCTACCAAGCAGTTCTTCAAGCACCACGATCGTGGTACCCAAGCCGGCAAGTGTGACGTGTGCGGGGCGTGGTTCTGCGATGGGGAGATCTGGCGACACGAGCCGACGGGTGAGCACGTTCATCTCGGGCAGGATTGCGCGCGCAAGTACGGCTTCATGGTCGACAAGTCGGCGTGGGAGCTGGAGCTCGGTCGCCACAAGGCGGCGGCGGCGGTCGCGATCCAGCGCGCTCGAAACGACGAGGCGCGTGCGGTTTTTTTGACCGCGAACCCCGGTCTGGAGGCCGACTTCGAGCTTCAGCACCCGCTCATCGTCGATATCCGCGCGAGGTTCGTCAGCCGCTGCACCCTCAGTCCGAAGCAGGTCGCGCTCGTTCACAAGCTGGCTGACGAGATCCGCAACCCACGTCCGAAGGTTCCCGAGGCGCCCGAGGCAGAGGCTCCCGAGGGACGCGTGGTCGTCACCGGTATGGTGGTCTATACGAAGTGCGTGGATACGGCGTTCGGCGAGGCCGTCAAGATGCTCGTGGTGGTCAAGAACGAGGACGGATCCGAGTGGAAGTGCTACGGGACGGCGCCGCGTGCTCTCCTGAGCGCTGACGCTCCACTGCGGGGCAGCAAGGTCTGCTTCACGGCGACGCTCGCGCGCAAGGAGCGAGGGTTCGCTTTCTTCTCAAGGCCGTCGAAGGCTGAGCGATTCCTCGAAGCTGTTGTTTGATCTGGTTGGATGGTGTAGTATGGTTCCAGGTCGGTTTTTAAGTGGGCTCTAGTCAAGGGAGATTGAAGATGAAGAAAACGAAGAAGTTGACTCGGGTAGGTTCCTTTAGTTCAGAGGCTCGTCGATCGTGCCAGGCGCCGTTGGCACAGTTTGCCGACGACGTGGAGGTAGCCATCAAGGTCGTCGTCGCCAAGGCGGTGAGGGATTTCTTCACACCGCCGAAGCAGGAGTCGCCCGTCGCCACACCACTCCGACCAAAGTCTCCCGTCGCCGCGGCACAACAGTCAGAGCCCGAGCTCATCTGGAACCTCGTGCAAGAGCTCATGCGAGCTAAGAAAGCGGCGACCGTCACCACTCCACCGCAACCGGATTCGCCTTCCGCCAGATCACCACGACCAGAGTCGACCGTCGCCACGTCACGACTTGATGCCGCGTTCTTGCTACGCTTGGAAGACGCGATCAGACTGGATCCAAACATGAGCGACGCGGGGAAGCGTTCGACGTCTGAGCGCCTCACGAAGCTCGTGCAAGAGATCTTGAGAAAGGACAGCAAAGAGCGCGAGGGGGCGACCGTCGCCGCACCACCACAACCAGAGTCGCGTGCAGGCGTGCCGCCCGTGGTACCCGAGGGGTTCACGAGGCTTGGTATCGTGTCAGACGCGCCGTGGTTCGCCCACGTGAACGGGAACAAGATGGTGGGAAGGTTGCTTGGGAAGTACAGTCGGCTGGATAACAGGAGCAAGACGGGGACGTCTTACTTCTACCAGGTTGAGCTCAGCAGTTCGACGACGGCCAGGTTCGGGAGGGGTGAGAAGGCGAAGTTCGCGACGGCTACGCCGGGTCAGGTGGTCAATCTGAACAGCAGCAACAGCCTGGCGATGCTCGACGATGTGGCCGCCGACGTCGCGAAGGGTGTTCACCACGACGTGTCGATCGAGTGCCTGGACAAGGTTTCACTCGCCGACGGCAACACGATCTGGAGGATGGTCGTCTCGGTCAAGAAGGTTTAGGTTTAGGTTTAGTAGAGAGGGTAGGGCCGCGGAGAGCATTACCATTGTCCAGTAGTCATCAAGGGAAATTGAAGATGAAGAGATCGGTAGACTGGAGTACTCGACAAGGTGCCGAAGCCGCCACCTAAAAGGCAAAGAACAACACCCACGACGATCTTAAGGAGACACTATGCTAGCTCTGATTTTTGCAGCCGCCCTGAACTCAACCATCGCTACCCACGTCGAAGACGTTTTCCTCACTACCATCTACGTCGTCCAAGCCGAGCGGGCCGAGCGGGCACGGCTCGCCAACTGGGTGGACGAGCAGGATGTCGTACGTGTGCAGGCCATCGAGAGATTGGCTGTGATTGGTCGCCAGCTTGACAGTCTGGATGCTACAGCGTCGCCGAACAAGGTCTACGCTCCGAAGGTGTCACCCTTTGAACCCGACGCGAAAGTCAGCCCGTTCGCCGACGACGGGAAACCAGATCCGTTCGAGCAACCCCCGCGGCTGTTCTGGTGGAACACTGTCGAGACCAAGCCGGAGCGTTGGTAATTCATGAAAACGTCAACAACCCGAAAAGATATGAAGACGAACAAGCTGGTCAAGGTTCGAGCGAAGCGAAGGCCTACTCTCGCCCGGGTGGAGAAGGTCCTAGGTCCAGCGCGATCTTGGTCAGGGCGCTGCCACGAGGTCGCTATTGCCTGCGTGCAGTTAGGACTCGTCGAGGGCGTCGCGGTCTACGGTCATTGGGTGGGGTTCGTCCACGCGAGGTCGTACTTCGCGCACAGGTCCCACTTGCCGTTCGTCAGGCACGGTTGGGTGAAGCTCGCAGACGGGACGATCTTCGACCCCACTCGCTGGGCGTTCGAGGCGGCGGAGCCGTACCTGTACTTCGGTCCCAACGACGGTGAGTACGACGAGGGTGGGAACGTGATGCGCGCGATGGGACGAGGGTCGGCGCCGCGGTTTGACCCTGCCGACAAGTGCTTTCGCCTCGACGACGTGGTCCTGTCTTCGGAGGGGTGGTACCACGCGGAGCAGCTCCTCGAAGAGGACTACGAGGACGGGCACGAGCCGGGGACCGTTTCTCGGGGGCAGCTCGCGTGGCTCGCCAACGCTCCCTACGAAGACCTCTTGCCGTACGCCTGGGAGATCTACAGGGCGCTCGATGTCTTGGGGAAGCGGGCGTACGTCCCGATCGACAACTACCGACGCGCTCGGCGCGAGCAGTCGGGAGGTGTTTCATGCCCGTCTTGAAACTGATCCGTGACGCCGAACGCCTCTACGTCGAGGGGAACAAGCGCAGGGCGATCAAGTACCTGGAGAAGGCCGTGCGCCAGCTTCGGGGTAGGGAGCAGGCCATGCCCGACTGGGCGGACGTGGGCGCGATGTTCGAGCTGTCAGGTGTTTCTCCTTCTTCTGGTGTGTTCACCGTCGTCGAGGTGGATCGGGGAAAACCCTGGAGCATCACCGGGGAGAGGCTCGGGCGCGGTGGGGTGGAGGAGAGGACGACCCTGCGCCAGGGAGATCATGCTCGTTTCCGGAGGAGGCTTCCGTGAAAGAGCAGTTTCGCACCACGAACTTTCGCCCTGATTCCCTCGCCAAGATCCGCAAGATGGTGGAGATCGTCGACGAGGCGGCCATGGTTCGGGTGAAGGCGCGCGAGGAGAGCGACAAGGATCGCCTGCGAGACCTCGTGGACAGCATCACGTGATGGTCGCTGTCGTACAGCAAACAACCAGCTAGAGGCGTATCATGAAACACATCAGTAGCATCTTCGTCCTTTGCATCGCAACCCTGTTCCTAAACCTGACCGCATGCGACGGCAGCAACCCTGAAAGCACACCATGCGCGTCGCTGACCCTTGACGGCCTGATCAATGCCGCCGGAGTCAGTCTTAGGGATCTCCCCATCACCAACATCGAGGAGTATTTTCCAATCGTCTGCCCGATCGCGGACGTGTCCGCCATGCGTACCTTTGGCCTTGAAGATCTTGGCGGTCCGAACCTTACCTTTGCCGAGTACGACGCCACCCTCGACCGCTTGGTGGGCTACCGTCGGGCGACCCTCGCCGAGCTGCTCGTTTGGGCCAAGGAAGCTTGGGACGGTAGCGGTGATATTCTCGGTTGCAATTCTTCCAGGATGGTTTCCGATGATGGCATTCGCCTCATTCCCCTCATCGTGGGCATCGGCGGGGAAGGTGGTCAGCGCGTGTTGGCTGTGGACTATGACCGCCCTGAGAATCACTGGGACGGGACCGTGGGTGTGAAGGCGTTCCTCGTCGTTCGCGAGTGAACCAGATCAAAAAGTGGCATTTCAATTGACGAAGGGGTGGCTTCAAATGTTCAAGTTTTGGTGCGTAGTGGGTTCGTGCATCGTGGTTTTGTGGGTCGTAGTTTGGTTGAGTTCGGCGGGGATCTTGAGATCTCATGAACCGACCGTCGAGCGGCCAGCTTCGTTGCTCGATGGGGGATCGTTGCCGTCGTCGCAAGACGGTGGTTCCACGATCCAAGGATCCGTGGATCCGGGGTCTGTGACCCCAGGGTCTGCGACCCCAGGGTCTGTGACCCCAGGGTCTGCGCGAGTCGACGCCGGCGGATGCGCTTCGTCTCTCTGTCGGCTACTCACGCCTCGCCTCGACAAGATCCTTGAGCAGGCCATGGCAGACCACTCTCGCTTGCAGACGTTGCAAGGACTCATCCTCTACACGGAGAGGTTCGACGCTCCCACGGTGGTGATCGGCCCGGCGCCGAGGAAGTACGATGAAGTTCCCCAGGTTCGGGTCAAGGTGAAGTTTCCCGGCCGCAAGTGGGTCACCGTCGACCACTATGAGCTGTCCCTGGCCTTGCAGCAGGCCCTGCGACTCGGTATCGGCATGACCAGGAACCCTGAAGACGAGTAGGTCGGAGACGGATCAAGAAGTGGCATTCTTTTGTTGCGTTGAAGTTGTCTTTGTGTAGACTGGCAGTGTTTGTCAGTTGACAAGTGAGTTTTAGTCAAGGGAGATTTCATGAAACGACGAACGTCTACCGCTCCAGTCCGAATCTACGCTTACGGTTGTCGACTTCCAACCCAGGGGGGCGAGCTGGTTGAGCAGCAGCTTCTGTTCAGGCATCGTTACTACAACAAGTTGATCGAGATCGAGCTCGATTGTCGCGAGAAAATGCGAGCTGCGCGGTCGGCGTCTTCGGAGGACGTGGCACACGCCGAGTCGGCGTTTGCCATCTACGAAACCGAGATCGTCGGAGTGCTCGACGCGATCAAAGCCAAGAAGGGCGCGGCCAGGGCGGCCAAGGTTGACGCGGCCGAGGAGCGCGCGGTGTTGGCGGTCTTGCGTGACATGAAGAGGAAAACCATCGACGATTTGCACGCGGCGAAGCTTGCGGCTCGGACGCCGGAGTTGCTTGCCGAGTTTACAGCCATTCAGGAAGCCGCAAACGCCGAGGTCCGCGATGCGCGCTCGAAGTGTGGCGTCTACTGGGGTACGTACTTACTCGTTGAACAGGAGGTCGAACAGGCCGTGAAGGCCGCGCGAAAGAACCACGAGGATCCAGGGTTTCGTCGGTTCATGTCGGTGCCCAATCGCCAGGGACAAGCGACGATCGCACGTGGTCGGGTAGGCGTCGAGCTCATCCATGGCGTGCCGGTCGCAACCATCATGGCGGGGACCGATACGCGGTTGCAGATTCACATGGAGAAGAGCGACAGCAAGAGGGGCCAGACCATGGCGCGCGCGAAGATTCGAGTTGGGACCGCTGAGAATGGGCGATCTCCGATCTTCGCCGAGTTCCCGTTTCGCATGCACCGACCGCTTCCCGCCGACGGCGTCGTCAAGTGGGCTTGGATCTCGAAGTCGACCAAGGGTCGCTGGGTGGACTGGAGCCTTCAAATCGTGGTCGAGGCCGCGTCCTTGCATCGGCCGGTGCGCCAGCCGAGTGACGGTGGCGTGGTGGCGTTTGACATCGGCTGGAGGGTTCGTCTTCACGAGGTCGTGAACGAGCTGCGTGTGGCTTACTGGCACGACGACCAGGGCAACCACGGAGAGTTGGTGCTACCGAGCGACGATCGCGTGCGAGTCGATTCGAGAGGTCGCAAGCATCGACCGGAAGGCGTTCGTGGACGCTTCGATCACGTGGACAGCTTGCGATCCATCGAGGACAAGAACTTTGATGCCATTCGTTCCGAGTTGGTGGCGTGGAAGACGGGGCGCGATCTACCCGAATGGTTCGTGAGCGCGCTCGAATGGTTGCACGCGTGGAAGTCACATCGCAAGCTCGGTGCCGTGTTTGACCAGTGGAGGTCAAACCGATTTTCTGGCGACGATGGGATGTTCGCGAAGGTCGAGACGTGGTGGAAGCAGCACCGTCACTTGTATGACTGGGAATCGTGCGAGCGAGACCGCGCGCTCAACGCTCGCAAGAACACCTTTCGGCAATGGGCACCTCAATTTACCCGCAAGTATGCGGTGGTCGTCTTGGAGGAAAAGTTTCTGGCCGAGGTGGCCAAACTTCAAGCGCCAGACTCGACGAAGGCGAACATGCCTCGGCCAACGCGGAGGAATCGCACGGTGGCGGCGTGTGGTGAATTCGTGCTGGCGCTCAAGAACGCGGCGCCGGGGAACGGGTGCACGGTCGACGCCGAGCCGTGTGAGGACACGACCGCGACGTGCGCGCGCTGCGGATACGTCGAGCGCTTCGATCACCGGCCGCTCGCCCACGCGTGCGCGCGGTGTGGTGACGTGAGTGGTCCGGTCGACCAAGACCGCACGGCCGCCGAGAACTTGCTGGCCGCCTATGCTGGAAAAATGAGTCGCTCGCAAAGTGCCTCGGAAGGTGGCAACATCGTGGGAGATCCAGATGGCTCTCTCGTAATCCCTGCTCAAGAGGGCGTGTCTTGAGACTCTCGCGGTTTCTCGTTTCGTCCGTTGGATCTTATAATCCTTGCTCAAGAGGGTGTGTCTTGAGACACTGAGCCTGATTGCTCCTGCCGCAGGAGTGGCATGCTTCGCGATCCCTGCTCAAGAGGGTGTGTCTTGAGACTCGCGATCCCTGCTCAAGAGGGTTTGTCTTGAGACTACGAAGGGCATCTCCGAACTTGTAATCCCTGCTCAAGAGGGTGTGTCTTGAGACACGGCAGACTGCGCGAATCTTATGGGGTCACGAGATGAATAATGACTGACAACCTTAATCCAATGGACATTGACTAGCAATCCCCGCTCAAGAGGGTGTGTCTTGAGATGTCCTGGGACTTTGTAATCCTTGCTCAAGAGGGTGTGTCTTGAGACATTCGCGAGCAGAGGATCCAGGTGCCTCTGAGTCGAAAAGGTTGTTTCGGCTATTACTCAATAGGGGACTTTGCAATCCCTGCTCAAGAGGGTATGTCTTGAGACCAAACGCGAAAGTATCTTTACGACAATATGTCAGGCTTGTAATCCCTGCTCAAGAGGGTGTGTCTTGAGACAGCTACTTTGGGCTGCCAGTCATCGGGGCAGATCAGCTCGTAATCCCTGCTCAAGAGGGTGTGTCTTGAGACGCGTGGTGGTCATCACTGCGCATGGATCTGAACGGCTTGCGATCCTTGCTCAAGAGGGTGTGTCTTGAGACTAGTGGTTGATGTTTGTGATGGTCTTTGGCCAGCCACCGTTCGCAATCCCCGCTCAAGAGGGTGTGTCTTGAGATGCCCAATCCCTGCTATACTCACTCCATGGCCATCGACCTGCTCACCAAGAAGTTCACCGACAAGAACTGGTCACGCGTGCCCCTCACGGCAACACCCGTGCTTCCCGAGGTTGTACCCTCGCAGCTCGATGAGGCCATCAAGGTTGCTCAGAACGAGTTCCGCGATACCAAGGTCTCGTTCCGCGGCAAGGGCGCCGTGGTCAGCAGGACCATGCGCTTCTAGGTTTGCGGTCGTCGTTCGGGGACCGAGACCGGGGGTGGAGTGTCGTCTTCGTCTCCGTTTTCGTCCACCTCGTCGTCCTCGTCGTCGTCTTCGTAGCCCGCGACCGTTGGGCGAGTTGCCTTATGCATCGACGCACACGCGTGGAGTCTGTCTCGTCTCAAGACACACCCTCTTGAGCAGGGATTCAAAACCATCAATCTCCCACGATGCTGCCACTTCCCGAGACACTTTGTGAGAGGAAAAACAACGAGCTGGACACGACCCTTGGGTCTCGATCGTCAGGCCGATCATGAGGTCGATCTTGGCCTTGATCCTGGCGATCGCCTCGGCGACCATCAGCGTGAGCTGGTCGAGGAGTTTCTTCAGCGTCTTGAGCTCGTTGGGGGTCACTTGCTTGTTCCTAGGTGTTGCACCTGGTTGGTCCTGAGCCGGGCCAGGATCCGCGCGAGGGAAAGGGGCATCTTCTTCGTTCCGAAACAACGGCGACAGTCGCCGGGCGATACCAAGCTGATCAGATCTTCCTGGCAGTAAGGGCAGTTGACCATGTGGCTCCTTTGGGGTCGCGGACCCTGGGATCTGTCTCAAGACACACCCTCTTGAGAGGGGATTGATACCTTGCGGTCTAACCTCGCGACGAGAAGAGCATGTCCATGATCTTGGGGTTGCTCTTCAGTTGGCGTTGCAGGATCTTGGCGACTTGGCGCGGTGTTTCGGCCTGATCGGGGGCTCTGGAACGAGACAGGAACTCGTAGGTGTCAACGACCAGTTCTCCAAGGGTCGCTGGGTGGTACTGTTTCGCTTGCTGTGTTTGCATCGTGGACCTTCTTTGGGGGTGGTTTCGTCTCAGGCACAAACGTATTCACACGCAGTTCCATGCATGGATCGATCCAAGATGTGATTTCAAACACTTAGACGTCGAAGGGTCGTTTTTCCAGTCTTAATGATGGAATTGTTCCATCTTATTGATGGATAATTTGACGGATCTACGTTGTTTGTGTCCTTCAAACGAGTGTTCATTAGTAGATGCCTGGTTGGTGTCGTGGGTTACAGGAGATCGGATGGTTTTGGCAACGTCGTCTCGGTGCCTGCGACCTCAGCCCTGTAGGGAATTGCGCGGTGCTAGTACTCCAAGGTTTTGGCAACGTCGTCTCAGGGCCTGCGACCCCAGGGCCTGCGATCCTAGGGCCTGCGACGCGCTTGGTTATTTCACGTACAAGAAATCCCAGGGCCTGCGACCCCAGGGTCCGGGCGAGTGCGCAGCGGACGCACACCGTCGGTTCGATGTCTCCCAGGGTCCGCGATCCTAGCGCCTCAACCCGACGACCTCGATGTAGGTCAAGGTGAGACTATTCGCCGGTCTACGCGATCGTCGATGCCGCTTCCTTCAGTGAGAACGAACCGAACATCCTCCCGCCAACCCACCACACGACGCGATCGTCTTGGAAGACCACGTGCGAGCCGGGTGGGTAGGAATCCTTCCTGATCATGACGCTCGGTCTACCCTTGAGGGTGAAGAGTTCAAACCCGAGGTGCTGCAACTGTCTTATGCACGTTGTCAGTGCCCTGGGTCCTGGGCGCACGGTCAGTACTCCAGATCCCCAGGCGTGTCGTCCTCGTCGTCGCAGTAGTCTCGGTTGCCGTTTTGTTTTTGGCAGGCTTCCTCGCGCTTCGATTCGACGACCTCGGCGTAGGCCGCGGCGAACAACAGGGGCTCTCGACGAGTGCCGGAGCACACGGTGCACGACGCTCTCTCTTGGTGCCCGGGGATGTCAGGGTCGCAGCCCGAGCACTCCTTGGTTGCGGCGCAGGTCTGCTCGAACGACGCGACGTCGTCGTCGATGTCCTTGATCTTGAACGCTAGTGCTCCCATGACCTTCTTCCCTCTAGGGTGGTCACGGATAAGTTTAACATTCTCACCACTTAGGAGGGAGGATTTTCTTTGTCGTCGGTACCAGTGACGGTAGGTTGGGTCTGCGACCCTTGGGTCTGCGGTTCTTGGGTCTGTGATCCTTGGGTCTGCGATCCGGGGGTCTGCGATCCGGGGGTCTGTGACCCGGGGGTCTGTGACCCGGGGGTCTGTGACCCGGGGGTCTGCGACCCTTGGGTCTGCGACTCGGGTTCGTCGTCGTCGAAGGAGGCCAAGAGCTGTTCCATGTCGTTGCCGGAGCCAGAGATCTCACCGTCGGGAGTCTCGTCGTCGTCGGTCAAGGCACCACCGAGCTCGATGTGGGCGTTGAGGGCGCTGTCCACGGTGGCCCGGAGGGTGAGGAGGTCGTAGAGCATGTCCTCGGGATCCTGCCTCCTCAAGACCGCGATCCGGGACACGAGTTGCTCGGGGGTCGACACCTTGTCGAAGTGAGAGAGGAAGTCTTGGGCCGAGCCCAGGAGGTCGAACAGGGTTTGGATCTTCATGGCGGCGTCTCCGTGGTGTTGGTGGGCTGGCTGGACTTCATGGGGAGGGAGGTCTGGCGACTGCAAAAGCCGAGCGCACAGTCTTGACAGAGGTAGTGGTACTTGACGTCGATGAACTTGCGGCCGTGCTTCTCGACCCGGACCACTGTCCACTCGACGTGGATCTCGTGACCCTCGGGGTCGCGGGGCATGGAGGCTTCGCAGTGTGAACAGGAGATCATCTCGTCACCACTCGACGACGTCTTCGGCGCACGCTTCCAGGTAGGCGACCGGGATCGTCATGATGACGGGCTCGGGTTTCGGTGGTCCCTTGCCCACGATGACGACGCATACCTTGCACAGGGTCTTCGAGCCGTCGAGCGCGAGGTCGGGGTCTTCAACCGTGTAGGGACTCGTCCACACGGCGTGGCCCCAACCGACCGGGGTCTCGACGATCTTGACGATGCGCCTGTCGCCGCGGCTGGTAGGGATGACCTCGGGTCTGGCGCCGATCAAGTCGGACACGGGGATCTCGATCATTCCGACGTGGGACATGGGTTACGTTCCTTCCTGGGTGTGAGGTCGCAGAGCTGGATCCGCGTCGATCCCGGTGGACGGAGTTAGGGTGAAGGGAGCGATCGATACGGGTTTGGTTTGAGCTGGGTGGTCTTCGACCCGAGTCGCAGACCCTGGGTGGTCTTCGACCCGAGTCGCAGACCCTGGGGTCGCAGACCCTGGGGTCGCTTGGGTCTGCGGTCCTTCGTCTGGTAGCGTGTCGCGCAGGGTTCGACCGAGGTGGATCGCCACGGTCTTGAGGTGGGGGAAGATCCGGTCGTAGAGGGAGTCGTCGAGATCTTTGAGCTCCTTGCCGCTGAAGATGGCCTCGCCGATCTTCTCCAGATCCTTGCGGTTCTTGAACGTCCAGCCTGGAGACTGTAGCGCCGCCCACACCGCCTTGAGGAGGAAGACGATCTCCTCGTTGGTGAAGTTGTGCGTGTCGGGGGTGGTGCTCATGGGTCTCCTTCAGTTGATGTGTTGTTTCACGGAGGCAGCCAGGAATTCGGTCGGCTCCAGGTTCTTGAACTTCTCACAGACCGGCAGGGAGTGCGAGATCGAGTACTTCGTCTGGTTTGCCGTGACTTTTCCAGAGCAGAAGGGGCAGATGAAGTCGACGACGTCCGTGGGCAAGATTCCCTCGATCGACAAGATCATCACGATGGACACGGCGTACTGCCTGATGACGGAGGCCTCGATGAGTTTCTGTTTCTCTTCCCTGGAAGAAGCGTTCCACGTCGCTGTGGCCGCAGCCCAGTCCGTCGTGAACTGGTCGTTGGTCTTCTTGGTGGGTTCGTTGGTTGCCTGGAAGTTGCAGAAGTTGTCGCCGTTCTTCTTGATCGAGACGATCGTTCCGAGGTTTGACTGGGACACGAAGAGGTTTTCGGGCTCGAAGCCGAGGGACATGAAGATCGAGTGAAGAGCCAAGAGTTCTTGGCAGTATTTAGGTAGGGCTTGCAACTTTGGTTCGTAGATTTCCACGGGGTCACACGTCGTAGGTCGTGAGGATGGTCGTGACGATGGAGGCCACGTCGTTCAAGGTCTTGTTCGAGTCGCCGAAGAGGAACTTGGCGATCTTGAGGGTCGAGTTCACCTGGTCGACCACGACGGTCTTCTTGCCGCGCGACATCTTCTTGGCGTGACCGAGCACCATCTCGATGATCTCCACTAAGGTGCCCGACGTCGCGGCCTTGAGGTCGGGGTGCTCCGACGTGTACCGGGCGAAGGCCTTGGCGATGTCGTCGAAGGCGGCGCTCTTACCCGAGCCGCTCAGGTCGACGTCTCTGATCTCGTGCTTCAGCATGAGTACCGCGGCTTGCTTCGTCGCGGTCGCACGCTCGTTGTCGCTGGTGGTGCTCTTGGCGAGGGCTCGGAGCTTGCAGACTCGGTCGATGGCCTGGGATCTCGTCATCGGTCGCCTATGTCCTTCACGAGTCGCAGCGTCGCCCTGGGGGCGGGAGGAGCCGGCGGCTCGGGTCCGTGACCCTTCGGGATCTGATCTTCGTCGTCAGACGTGTGCCAACTGACCATGAAGTCTCCTCCCTTGGGACCTATGCCCACCACCGACGTCCAAGGGACGAAGGTTTCACAGGGTGTCCTGTCGAAGGACAAGGTAGCGTAGATGCCCTCTTCTGTCCAGCGTAGGTCGTGGATTCTGATCGGCATGGAGAAGCCGTATTCGAGCATGACTGGGTAGAGTAGGTTGGGAGGTATCCTGAGCGTCTTCGTGGGGACGACGAAGACCTTGGCGGTTCCGCCCTCTTCCAGGCAGGCGGCGAAGGTCGGCAGCTTGTGGATCTTCATGGAGTTCAGGTTAGCAGGATTGGCAGTGGGTGACGGACTTGAGTCTGACGAAATACAGGTCGGTTCGCACGACGAAGACGTCTCCGGGACAGCTAGTTTCCGCCCACGCCCTGAACTGATGAAAGGCCGAATCACTCCTGAGGTAGTTTTCGTCTTCTTCCAGGATCCTCAATCGTGGAGGCTGGACGGTGTTGTTTATTTCCAAGAATTTCAAGGTGTCCTCTTCGCGAACATGTCGCCGGTGGCGTCTTCAACTTCTTGCCGCAGCAACCTCATTCGCTCGTTCATTTCGGGCAGCGCGTTCAGTAGTTCGACGTCGTCCGAGTCAGGTCTTGCTGGCATCTCGAATTCGGTGCCTCGGATCCTTTTGTGGTCGTCGACGACGCCCTCGATCCGTTTGCGGCAGCCCTGGCAGTACTCGACGACCTCCTTGCACAGCTCGCGTTCGCGCTCGCTCAGCTTCGGGCTCACCTTGATCGCCATCATCAGGCGCTGGGTGCGCTCGATGCCGGGCACGGTGAGGAGTTTTGGGGGAACGTGCCTCTTCTCCTGCAACCGTGCCAAGGCGTTCTCGGCTTGGGCTTCGAGATCTTTGGGGTTCGAGCTCTCGATGCGGTGCTGGCCCACGAACAGGCGGAGGTTCTTGATCGCCTCCAGGGGGGACATGCAGGACAGCTTCCAGTAGATCTCGAAGGGAACCCGGTCGCCGTTGCGCCACGAGTTCAGGACTTCTGGCGGCAGGTGGTCGATGCAAGAGAGGAGCTTGCTGACGTAGCCCTGTGCGTGACCTGTTTTTTGCGCGAAGGCCGTGCCCGAGACGTTGAACCTGTCGCGCATCATCTTGGCGGCGTGGGCGATCTCGTAGGCCGAGAGCTTCTCGCGGTTCGTGTTCTCGATGATGTTGGCCCAGTACTCTCCGCTCTCGGGTGTGTCGGCCGGCAGGACGATGGCCGGGACCTCGGCCCAGCCGAGGTTGCGTACGACTTGCAGGCGGCGGAAGCCCGCGCGCACGTGAAAGTAGCCGGGAACGGCGGCTGCGATCAGGATGAGGGGCGCTCGCAGACCTTCGAGGTCGACGGAAGTTTGTAGGTTGGAGATCTGGGTGGGATCTACACTTCGTCGGAAGTTCGTGAACTTGGGGTCGTCGAGGATCCTGTCGACGGTGACCAGGTTGCTTCTGGCATACAGGGCACTCGTTTGGAACTCGGCCTGGGGACCGTTCTCCTCGACGTACTCGTCGAAGGTCTCCTGCGCGCGCTTCTTGGCGAGGACGAGCCTCGCCCGCGCCACGATGCGGGCGCCGTGGGAGAGTTCGGGGTCAAGAGAGGGTGAGAGGTTGGTGAAGGTGTTCATGTTTCCACGCTGTCTTGGGGTTACAGAAAGAATACTCGGCGGAGTTCTCCGTCATCGTCTTCGAGTAGGAACTTCGAGCGCGACTCCTCTTCGATGAACTTCTCGGTCCCGATCGCGTCCCTGATGACCTCGGTCATGGTGACCCGGCGTTTCGCGGCCAGTTGGCGGATGTCCTCTACGACCGAGGACGAGAGAAGCACCGAGAGCTTGGTCGTTCTTGTCATGAATCACGCTGGGCTCTCGCCCTCACTGCGAACCGACCTAGGAGGTCGGACGCTCTCACGAACGCGGCGTTGATCGGGCCTGGTGGAGGCATGACGGTCCTTCTAATGGGAATCTTCGAGTGGCGGAGGATCCTGTAGGTACTCTTGTAAAATACCATGTGTGGAACCGAGAGTTTGGTCGTTCTTGTCATGAATCACTATCAAGCGCGGCGATGTATTCGGCACGAGTAGGTTTAAGGAGCACCGGAGGCCCAAAGGTGACGATAGGACGCGGGGGCAGTGTGGGTAGGCCCGTGGCCGGGCACGCGTGGGGCTGGGTTACGCTAACCCAGCAGTTGCAAAGCAGGCATCGGGTCATGAGGAACCTCGCGGGCTTCATCGGACAGATTCAGAATTTGCGAGGTTTGCAGGTTGGAGATCTTGGTGGGGTTGACGTGCTCGTCGTTGAGGATCCCGTCGACTGGGACCAGGTTGGGTTTGAGTTTGGGTTTGGGTTTAGGCAGAAGTCGCTCTGCTTTGGCAATTAGTCGCTTGGTGTACTTATCCTGGAGGTATGAGGCGTGTCTTCGTTTTGGAATTTTTCTATCACACCTTCGGCATAGTTGAACGTAGTGAGCATTGGTAACCGTTCTGTACGAATATGACCATAGGGAATAATCACCACGGAGTGTTCTTATTGCCTTTCGTATAGCTCGTCTTCTCTCGGCTGTGGTCCAACCCAAACTTATCAGTGTGTTGGTGAATCGTTTCGTAAGCAGCGTGGGTATGTCTACGCAAGTCTTTGGGCTTGGATCTTCTAGATCGTCCCATTGTATGCGTTTGTCTTCTGAGAAAATTGGAGCCTCGTCTGGATTGAGAATGCTCTCGTTGTGTATGCGACAACAACTACACACTTCTCGGTTGCACACCGAGCAATTGTTTGACTTTGTGGGGTCCACACACCCACGTTGTCCCTTCAGTCGTATTGTGAGGATGCCATTTTTGCATGATGGGCACTTGATGTGTCTTCGGCAGTCGTCACATACGAGTATGGCTGTATTTAGCTCGACTGTTCGTATTTCTTGAGTACTCGTTTTGGGTTTCCTCATACCACATACAAAGCATTTGAAGCCGGGGTGCTCATCAATGTGATAGAGCTCTCTGCGTTGGTAGTCGACAAGGTATATGTCTGTGATTCCATGTTCCCTCAGTAGGGACACATCAGTGTACTGATCTACAACGAAGGCCATTGGATGGTGGTCCGCTAGACGCAGTTTATTTTTTATTCTGTTTGGATCGATCGCAGCGTGCTGCGATAGGACTTCGACGAACATGTAGCTGTCAGAATCAACAAGAAGCATGTCAGCCATGCCGAAGTACCCTTCGATTCCTATGTTACGCGGATAGCATTCAATGTGTGATTCTGAGGTTAATTGCAGTAGAAGTTGACATAGTTGGTAGTGTTCTTCTGATTGGCTAGAGTCCTCTCCATCATCGTAAGATGAACTGAGCTTGGTTGAGTATTGGCGACAGCCAAAGGTCAGTTTATAGCGAAATTTTTTGTAGAATTCATTGCCGAAGCTGTCTATTGCTTTGTCAAGGTTGAGATATTTGCGCTTGGGTTTGTTGCTGAACTTGTATTCGCTGATCTCGTCATAGACAGCGACGAGTGAGAGGGACATTTCACCCGTGCCTTTACACACTTCACACGGGTCTTTGTAGGAGTGTACTCGGGCGTCGTGGATGGTGTTAGGGTCGCAGCCGGTGCACTTTTTGGTAAGGTTTCGCGGATTAGGTGAGAAGAGTAACTCTTCCAAGGAAGTTGGCGTAGACTTCAACAGACCACCCACGTTCTGTTGGAGGATGAATTGTTCCAAGAAATAGTTGTCGTCTCGTATTGGACACTCGAATGGTGTGGCGTTTAGCATTATTCCATTGAGATTGATGATTGGAGGGCCGAGGAAAGTGAAGCCTTTAGGTAGTAGAGGTGAGGTTCGTGGATTAGGGACGTCATTCTGTTGTTTTCGGTTTGCAGAGATGGTTGGCATCTTGTTATCTCGGTGTTTCAACCATGTGTTGGTGGCAATGACCAAAAGGACTGTCGTTGCAGGCTGAGCAGACTTTCAGTTGGAGCCCAAGTTTCGGCTTCACGGTTGACTGGAGACCGTACCGCTTCATCACGTTTTTGAGGGATTTCGTAGCGCCGCCCGCGCGAACTTCGGCAAGGCTCTTCTCGGCGAGGCGGGCGTCTTCCATGTCCATCATCTTTTCCAATTTTCTGCTCAGGGCCACACTGAACAGGGTTCTCGCCGGTATTCTCTTGTGGGTCGGCTTCTTCGATCTCCAAGTGAGGACCATGGACCTTATTTGGGTGAGGAACGGTTGGCCGTGCTTGCGGGTGGTGTTGGCCAGGAACACGTCGAAGAACTCCTTTTTGAGCTCGTCGCGCCTGTCGGGAGGCAATGCGTCGCAGCAGGCACTCATCCTCCAGTAGCACTGGACGATCTCTTCGAGCTCGGCGACGATCTGGTCCACCAAGGAGTCTTGAACTTTGGTCACACGTTTGTTCTTTTGGTCGCGGAGGACCAAGCATTCATTGCACTCACAATCAACCCCTCTCACTATGATGTGTGGATTTTGTTTGTTCATGGGTGGTATTCCTTGTTGGCGGCGGGTTGAGCAGTCATCGCGCGCACGAGCGACTTGCTGGCGCCTGCTTGCTTGAGAGCTTCAATGTAGCTCGCTGAAGCTTGTCGCGGACGAACCGAGCGGCCGACGGAGAATCCAGAAGACTTGCCGCGGGCCACGATGCGTTGTTGGTTTGGTCTTTTTCGATAGAAGATCTTGTAGACGATCTTTTCTACTCTTCTACTTTCAGCGAGGCTGACCAGGGTTCGAGCGGGGATTCGTTTGCGATCGGGTTTCTTCGATCTCCAGGACAGGACCATCGTCCTCACCCTGCCGAGGAACGAACCTTGTCCGGGTACGAACTTGGTGTTCGTCAGGAAGACGTCGAAGAACTTCCTGTTGAGCTCGTCGCGCTTCTCGGGCGGCAATGCCTTGCAGCAGGCTTTCATTCGCCAGTAGCATTGCGCGATCTCTTCGATCTCGGCGACGATCTGGTCCACCAAGGCGTCTTGGACGTTCTTCATGGTTGCTTGCCTGGACCCTCGGGTCGCAGACCCTCTAGTCGATCGCGAAGTTGGGTGAACAGTCGGAGAAATTTCCTGCGAGCTTCCGCGGGAGACCAGCAATCGATGCTCACTTGGTCTAAGTCGAGGATGGTGGGAGGTTTGAACTTGGACCACCAGATGGGGTCTGCTCGGTCGTACAGGGAGAGGATCTCGATGGACAGCGCGCACAGGTCGGCTTGCTTGACGCTTTCTTCGGGGTCGCTCAGGGCAGTACCAAGGTCGAACCTCTGCTCGATCGCCCTGAGCCACTTCGTCTCCAGTGCCTTGGCGCCCAGGAGGTTTCGCTTGAGCGGCGTGATGAGGTCTCCGACGTAGGCCTCGGCGGCGTCGTGGAGTAGGAGGACCAGGCTGTGCCTGGTGTTCTCTATCGTCGACGGGTACGTCATGTTGAGGTGGGAGCGGATGGCCGTGCCGATCTCGCACACGTGGACCGAGTGTTCCGCCACAGAGTAGAAGTCTCGGCAGTGTCCCCCGAACCGGCACGTCATGGACAAGGCGTGCGCGACGTCCACGACGTCGACGTCTTCGGGTTTCGGGTCGGTCACGCTGATGAGCTTGCCCGTGTAGGTCTGGAACCAGTTGGTCAGTTCCGCTATGGGAGTCTCAAGACACACCCCCTTGAGCGGGGATTGTGAGGATTGTGAGGATTTTTTCAGTTCTGCCAAGGGAACACCTCCGGGATCTTGGTTAAGTCCGTGCACGTCCTCGTGCAAGTGAACGTGACCGTGTGGGTGTGGGTCTCAAGTTGTCTTCTTACCCTCGGGTGGAGGCCACCCCAGATGAGGGCGATCGCCCCTATGACGAGGCACAGGACGCCGCTCACGACGGCGACCCTCTGGTTTGTTGCAAAATTCTTGTCGTTCAACAGCATGCTCGTTCAGATCGCCGTCTTGTGGCCATACTTATCAGAATGAACTCGCATCTCTAGCCGGCGCACGGCTTCGCATGGGGGCTTCACAGTGCGAGCAGGAGGTCATGGCTTTTTCTTTTCTGGGTGGTATCTTGATGCTCGTGTAATCCCTGCTCAAGAGGGTGTGTCTTGAGACTCTGGCTGTGAGGAGATTGGCGCTCAATTCGTCGGCTGATTGAGTCCAGTACGTCGGGTGTTGAAGCTCTTTGTTGGCTATGCGGGTCAGCGTGGCCGGGTTCGTCACGCTGATGAAGGACACGACGGGCAACCCACTACCGTCGTGAACGACGTAGAAGTGTTTCGTGCTTCCAGTTTCTTTGATCTCAAACGAGAGTCCGGGTATCTTGCTGATCGGCTTCTTCATCATGGTGTCACCTTCTTGTGCTTCGAGATCGGCTTCCCGACGAACCTTAACTGCCACTTGAGCATGCGCTTGTGGACCTTCAAGCGCTCTCCGTCGCTCAGGAACCCGTGGCAGGCAAGCATCGAAGCGCACATCCTGAGCCGCACCAACGCGGTCTCTCTCTTCCAACCTGGTACCTTCTCTTGCGGGTGAATCATGCTAGCTCCATCTCTACCTGGGGTGATCGCTTGATCCCGATGTCGGGGTGTTGGTTCAAGGCCTTGTCGACCACCGCCATCTTGGACAGTACCCGCTTGCAGATGTTGACGTCCAGCGTGCCGTCGAGCACGAGGTGGATCACGTGGACCATCTTCTCTTGACCGAAGCGGCACAGGCGGTCTTCGGCCTGGGAGAGCTTGGCCGGGTTCCAGTCGAGCTCGATGAAGATGGCGGTCGACGCCGCGTGGAGGTTGAGGCCCACGCCCGCTGCCTTGAGGCCTCCGATAAAGATCTGGGTCTTGCCTTCCTGGAAGCTCTTGACGATGGCGCCGCGGTCCTTCTGCGGGGTCTCCCCGTCGAGCGAGACGGCTCTGTCACCGTAGTGCCTCGCGAGCTCCTTCAAGACGTCCTGGTGGTGGGCGAAGATGACCAGCTTGTCGAGGCCGGCCTTGAGCGCGTTGTCGATGTACTCGATGCACGCCGGGAGCTTGGCCATGGCCGTCTTGTGCCGAAGCTTGCTCATGTCCTTGAACGCGACGCCGGTGAAGAGCTCCAGGTGGCGGGCGGCGTTCGCGTACTCTTCCCGCGTCTTGGCCGCTTCGAGGTGGGCGAGCTTGGCCTCGTAGTCTGACTCGTAGAGATCTTTCCAGCGTTTGAAGTCGGGGTCGGCGGACCAGTCAACCTTGGAGTCACCCAGGACGATGAGCTGGCGGCGCTTGGGCGGCAGCTCCTTCAAGACGTCGCTCTTGAGCCGGCGGATCATGAAGGTCGAGCGCAGGCGCTGCTGGAGCTCGGCCAGGTGGGTGGCGCCCGTGTCGACCAAGGCAGACCTGCCACCGTGGTCCTCGCGGTGCAGGCCGCAGTAGCGGCCGGCGTACTCGAACCAGTCGCCGAACTTCGCGGGGCATATCGACGCGGCGATGGACCAGATCTCCTTGGGATAGTTCTCGATGGGAGTGCCCGAGAGGAACACGCTTCGGTGCGCCCGCTGCATGAGTCCCTCGGGACCGAGCACCGCCTGCGTGCGCTGCGCGTGCCAGTTCTTGAGGGCCTGGGCCTCGTCGAGGACGAGCACGTCCCACACGCGCTTGAGCGAGTCGGTGAGGAGGGTGTCGCCGGTGAGCTTCTCGTAGTTGGTGACGACGATGAGGTTGTCGCGTTTCGGGACCTCGAAGCTGCTCGACGGCACGATGATGATCTCGGGAAGTCTACCGTTTACGGGTACCGTCCACCTTTCGATCTCCTCTCGCCAGTTGTAGGAAAGAGTCGTGGGTGCCACTATCAACGTGTTGAGGGTAGGTGTCGTTGGTCGCAGGTAGTTGATGAACCCCAATGTTTCGACCGTGTTGTGGGTCAAGATGAAGTCGTCGGTGACGTAGAGGTGGTCGGGTGAGGCGACGGCTATGCACTGAGTTTCCTTGAGGCCTACGTACTCGATCTTGGTTATGGAGCGGGAGGGTGGGTATTTTTTTCGCGTTTGTCGGTGTTCTAGTTTTCGTTCGAGACAGCAGGGGAGGATGTCGTTGGGGAGGATGACGGACATCCTGTAGGACGTATGTCGTTTGGTTTCTTTGGGACGTATCTTGGCTGTTCCGCCTAGGCTCCAGATGAGCTGTTGCACGTCTTTGGCGAGCTGGGGTGATGAGCTGGTGTACTCGATGTTGGCGTCTACGGGTCGGACGTGACCGTCAGAATCGATCAGTCCTTGCAAGAGTGCGATTCGGTTTTCTTTGGTCGTCCAGAGGTACTCGGGTGGGATCCACTTCTCGATGGAGAGGTGTCCCATGAGGCCGAGTTTTCGCATTTGGTTTAGGAAGGGGTTGGGTTTTCCAGGTTGCTGCTCGTGTGTTGTGATGCGGTATTCGATTGGGGCTCGTTTTGAGAGGTGGATCCCTTTAGGCAGTAGTATGGAGAGACGGTCGACACTTTCCTGGTCGGGGATTGTGACATTTACGCTACCCTGGGAAAGACCACCGTTGCCGAGCAAATATCCCATCACGTAGGGATTGATGGGGAGAGGTTTTTTGGAATAGTCGCGTGGTTTTATCAAACGAACGAAGTGGATGCGGTTGTTCTTGTCCTTTAGACCAATGTCCATTATTTGTCGTGTGGTGAGAACCTTGGGTTGGTAGCCTCTGTGGTGACGAAGAGGGGTGTTGACCTCCCACAAGTGTTCTTCACCGCATTCAGTTGTTGCGCCGTCTTGGAACGTCATGCGGAAGACTTTGCGTTTGCCCTGTGGATAGACGCCTTCGACCGGGTAGGATCGACCGTCGGATCCGACGACGAGTTGTCCCTTCTTGACCTTGTCCATGGTGGTCCAGCCGGTGGGTGTGAGGATCTTGGCGTCGAGGGGCTGGTCTTTTCCAAGCCCCATGTCGTCGCCAACGTAGGTGTCCTTGTGGGCGATCATGTAGGCCACTCCGGCCTTCTGGTAGGGTTTGAGCGACAGGCCGGGTGGCGTCGGGACGACGACGTCGGAGGTTGTGGCGCGCGAGCTCTGGAGCTTCTTCAGGTGGTCGGCCATGACGTCGAGGGCGCGCTGGTTGCAGTACTGCTTGAGGCGGGTCGCCGACTCGACCTTGTTCGACCAGTAGCGCGAGCCGATGTTCGCGCGGCAGGCTCGACACTTCTTGTTCATGGGGCAGACGGAGGGCTCGTGGAGCTCGAAGCCCGCCTTCTTGAGCGCGACGCGCTCGGCGGGGGTGTCGGCCTTGTCGACGACGAACACGCTCTTCCAGTAGGTGATGATCATGCGTCGTCGAACATGCCGGTGAACGCGCAGGAGAAGTTGCGTGCGTCTCGTGACGTGTTGTGGATCTGGATCGTGAGGAACTCGTGGGGTCTCACTCGGTCGAGGTCGAACCCGTGCCTTCCGATCTGGGGAGCTTTTTCCGAGAACACCATCGCCGGCACCGGTGACGTCGTCATGGCGAACGACAACTGTTCGGTGAAGTTGCACCTGATGCCCGACACGGCGAAGTGTTCGGTCATCGCCGAGGGGACGACCAGGCGTGCGCCGTAGAACGACCGTGTGGGCTTTGCGCCGATGTCGGCCGAGGCTCCCGCGGGTATCAGCGTGGAGCCGAAACCCAGGAAGTTTCGTCTTGGGGACGGAAAACTGAGGTCTTTCAAGAAGACGCCCATCACGAGGACGACGGAGAACGGTCTTGGTTCGCCCGAGGTGTTGGTGGCGGAGATCTTGACGGGACCATTTCCAAGGACGTCGAAGTCGTAGTCTTCGGGCGCGGCCTCGGTCGAGAAGAGGGCGGCCGGGACGCCGCTGGACGAGAGCATCTGGTCGCGACCGCCGAAGCTCAGTTTCGTCATCATGAAGTGATCGGCGATCTCGTGGGAGATCAAGAGTCTCTTCAGGCGCTGGTTTGGGTTGTCGATGACGACTTCGACGGATTCGTCGTATCCCGGTTCGATGACGATCGTCTTGGACGTCAAGAGGGAAGGGTGTTTCATGGGTGGAGCCTTTGTTCAGTGTCGATCGATCTCGTTTGCGGCGCGAATCTTGTCCAGAGAATCTTGAACCGTCTTTCGGATCTGTTCCTCGGCGACGGTGCCTACCGCCAACACCGTGAACCCTCGTGGAAGATCTTCGATTGGGGTAGTCACGACGGTGTGGCACATAGCTGGAACGACGGTGACGATCGCGTGGGGGTATTCGAGCTTCAGTCGCTGGGTTATGCCGTCGCACACCATCATGAACATCAGCGCTCCCTTGCAGGGGAAGTCGTGGATCAAGATTTCGATGTAGGCGGATTTTTCCACGGTCGTCTTCCAGGTTCCTAGATCTTGATCCCGGCGCGCTTCCTCGCGTCGCTGACGGCGTCTTTCATGGAGTCCCTCGTGCAGTCGAACTCGCTGCCGTCTTCGAGGACGATCTTCGCCACGTACCGCGAGGGTCCACGACCCGAGGGTCCACGACCCGAGGGTCCACGACCCGAGGGTCCGCGACCCGAGCGATCGCCAGCGACGGTCTTGGGGTGAACGTAGGTCTTCGTCAAGGCGTGGGTGGGCGAGCGGACTTTCATCGGGAGGACTCGAAGTTTAGCACGGGCGGCACGCTCGGAATATTACATCATTCAAACCCTGCAATGAATACTTCATTGAAAGTTTCTTATTTTCTTGACCTCTCTTTCGAGTCGCACTACTTTGCGATCCTTGCTCCGCGCTCGTCGCGCGAGAAACCCGACCGATGGCCGTTTTGGCATAGGCGGGAAATTGAAGTCAGAGGAGAACAGACACATGGCCAAAGGAAAATCCACCCCATCCGCTTCGACCGACAACATGGCTCGCGCACCGAAGGGTTTTCGCAACCTCGGCTCGGTCACGGCCGACTGCTGGTTCGCGCTCAAGCCGGGCAACATCATCCAGGGCAAGCTGCTCGGGTGCTACTCGCGCGACGACACGCGGTCGAAGAGTGGCAAGTCCGAGTTCTTCCAGATCGTCCTCACGGAGCCCTGCGAGTGTCGATACGGCCGCGGCGAGAAGGCGTCGTTCAAGATGGCGCCCATCGGCAGCACCGTCAACCTCAACTGCAACACCAAGACGGCGGTCCTCAAGGATCTGACCGGGGACCTGATGCTCGGCGCGGAGTACGAGGTTCACGTTCACTGCATCAAGAAGGTCGATCTCCAGAACGGCAACACCATGTGGAACATGATGCCGTCGGTGAAGCAGACCGTGGCTCCTCGGGCCGTGGAGTCGGCCGACTTCAGCGACGGCGCTGGCGACGGTGAGGACGACGCCAAAACGGCTGCTGCCGTCGAGGACTAGACCGTGCCCCGGCCGGTAGCGATACGGGCGAGCTACCGCAACGACGCCGCGTTCTTGCTACGGCTGGAGGAGGCGATCGGCCTGGATCCGATCGCGCGTCGCGTGTGGAAGCGCATCACGACCAAGAGCATCAGGAAGGTAGTTCACTTGCTCCTGTCAGCCGAGCAAGAGCGCGTGAAGGGTCATAGACCTGAGTCAAGGCCGCTCAAAGAAGGGCCGCAGATCCAACCGAACGGTCAGAGGTAAGCGCTCGCTGTGAAGTAGTTGAACGATCGTCCTGGGACCATTGTCCCAGGACGATCATTTTCATGAAGTCAAGAGGGAGGACAGGTGAGTTTATTCTGTTCTGTTTGCAACAACCCGACACCACTTGGCGTTAACCAGTGCAAGGTGTGCAACAACGGCTTCGTGAGTCAGTTGTGTTGTTCCACGTGTGGTTACCGCGTTGACCGGGGAGCGGCTTCGTGCACGAGGTGTCCTGAAAGGCCACAGACTCAAGAGTCGCAGACTCAAACATCCATGCAGAGGGTTGAGCATCTTGACAGCTTGTCCACGTTCTTGGGTCCGTCGCGTGGTGATGCCCTACGCGAGTTGTCTCTGGCGCGTGGGAGACACATGTCGGACGTTGGGGTCTTCGGGGCGCACTCGGACGTCACGATCCCGCTCGACGTGATGGTAGTTTTTGCGGACATCTCGGACGCGATCCAGGTCGTCTTGAAGTTGTCGTCGCGCTTGATGACCTTGTCCCCCTCCGACAGGACCGTCTCGACCGTGAGGGCTTGTCGAAGCTTGGCCTTGGCGTTGCAAGAGGAGCTTGAGACCAGGAGGGGCCGATGAACATGTTCGTGAATATGCAACAGAAGGAGACTCATGTCTGAAGCCGAGAACCAAGGGTCGCAGACCCAAGGGTCATTGACCCAACCTGTCCAAGACGACGACGGTAAGCCCGCCATCTGGGTGTCGTTCTGTCCCGACCTCGGGATCTACCACATCCACCGCGAGGTGGACGACGAGGATCCGACCGATTCCAAGTTCACGCGCGACGACCTCGTCGACATCGTCGAGGGGATGATCTCGTCGGCGCAGGTGACCGAGGCTACGCAGCTCACGACCCTGTGCGCGTGGGGGCGACTCTTCGCTCACAAGATCGTGGTCTTCTACACGTCGGGGATGTTTCGCGTGTTCAACCCCGTGCAGCCCGACGTCTTCGAGAAGGACGAGAGTGGGGAGATGCGAGAGTTCTTCGACGCGTGGAAGAAGGCCCACCCGACGGAGGAGAGCATTCCCACGGTCGTGGCCTACGCGCGCCCCGTGAAGAAGGCCTGATCGGTGCTCGGTCGGCGCTTCGGACGTCTCGGGTCGCAGACTCTCGGGTCGCAGACCCTTGGGTCGCAGACCCTTGGAGGTCAAAGACCTGAGTCGCAGGCCCTCGGAGGTCTTCGATCCGAGTCGCGGACCTTGGGTCGCGCGGGGGGCAGGTCCTTGCCGCCTCCCGAGGACGAGGACGGTCCTCCCTACAGGATCGCGCGCAGGCGTCCGCAGACTCCCATCTACGAGGGTGGGGATCCCTTCCGCGTGGCGCGGGGGGATCCTCCCAAGCTCTTGCGGGACAAGCTCTACGACAAGATGTGCGACTGGGCCTTCCACGGGCTCGCCGAGTTTGACGACTGGATGCCCGAGCGCGAGTGGGTCAAGGCCATGCTCGACCTCATCTACCGGGGGTTCGCCTTCGACCGAGTCGGGTCTGCGACCCAAGGCATCAAGATGCGCCTGCGCAGGCGAGTCGCCGGTGAGCACAAGCAGTCGGTGGTCGAGCTGCTCTCTGGGTTCACTCTTCCCGACCGCATCGTGGTGCCTGGACAGGAAGACGATGAGAAGGGTCCTGGACCTAACGCCGGCGGTGACGACGAAGGTCAGCAAACCGGCTTGGGTTTCAGACCCGAGGACGACGACGCCGAGTCCATCCCCGAGGAGGAGGCCATGGTGCTCGACGCCGAGGGCAAGCTCGTGGTCTCCGCGCTTGAGTACATCACGGAGACCTGCTCGATACTGGCGCGCAAGGGGATGGGGAAGACTTACCTCGCCATGCTCATCGCGGAGATGTTCCTCGCGAACGAGTTCGACATCCCGTTCGTGGTCATCGATCCGACCGGGTGTTGGTACGGGCTCGCCGCCATGGCCGACGGGACGCCGGCTCCCCACAGGATCGTCATCTTCGGGGGAGAGCACGGGCACCGCGCGCTCGCTTCCACGTCGGGCAGGGTCTTGGCCAGGCTCGCGGTGTCCATGCGTGTGCCCATGGTCTTGGACCTGTCGCACATGCCCACCGAGGAGCAGCATAGGTTTGTGGCGGACTTCGCCTCGGAGCTCTACTTGCAGAACCGCGAGGCCATGCACGTCTTCGTCGACGAGGTGGACATCTTCGCGCCGCAGAAGCTCGACGGGGGATCGAAACACCAGAAGCGGTGTTTCGTCGCCTTGGACAACCTCACTCGTCGGGGGAGGTTCAGGGGCATCGGCGACACGCTCATCTCGCAGCGGCCGGCCGTCGTGAACAAGAACCTTCTGTCGCAGGTGGGGACCATGTTTTTTTTGCAGATGATCGCGCCCCACGACCTCGACGCCGCCACGTCTTGGCTCCACGACAACCTTCGGAGCGACGTCAAGCGAGACTGCCGGGCGAACTTGCCCGTGCTCGGCAAGGGCACGGCGTACTACATGCGGGGAGGGGAGAAGTCGGTCTTCAAGCTCTTCAAGGTCAAGGCCAAGACGACGTTCGATTCTTCCTACACTCCCAAGATGGGGGAGGTGGGGCCGGTGCCCGAGCTCGCCGTGCTCAGTCCCGAGGACGCCACGACCGTCGACGATTTCATGAGGAACGAAGTTATTTCAGACGCTGCTCGGGATGATGAGAAGGACGGGGAAGGAGACGCCTGATGGCAAACAGCGGCGTGTCGCCCACGATGTTTGTTGAAGATCTCCACGCGGTCTTGCAGGAGAGGAAGAAACTCGTTGACATGCTCTTTGCCATCAAGCGACCTGGAGAGAGTCCCGAACAGATCTTGTGTCGGGTGCTTCACGATCGATCGGTCGTGGTGGACTTGCTCAAGGAGTCAGGCGCCGTCAAGCAGGTTGGGATCGACGACATACCGACACACTTGGACTGGCTCGCGCCAAAGTTCCTCAAGCCGATTGGCTGGCCGGGTAAAAAGGGTCTGCGACCTGAAGAGAAGAAATCGGATGAACCTTGAGGAGGCGCCGAGGTGCAGGACCGTCTATCCTCTGTCACCGTCTCCTGGCGACTCGTTCGCGTGGGGCGCTTGGGCTTGCTCGAACCAGCGTTGCAAGGTGATCTGGATCTCGCCGCTTCCGGCGGTAGAGCGGGGATCGTCTCTCTGTTTGCGCTGTCGGCGAACCGATCGTTACCTGCCGAAACCGTGGTGGTGGGTTTCCAAGGTTGAGGATTTGCCCTTGATTGGGGAGTCGACGCGTGACTGGGAGAAGAGGAAGCGCGAAATGCACGCAATCCTTGCTCAAGAGAGTGTGCCTTGAGACGAAGCGACCGTTATTCCCGAGATCCTTCGACTGGGAGGTTTGTCAAGAAGCAGTCGCGGGTCTCGAAGAGACCAGTATCGACGAGACCAGTCTCGAAGCGACCGCTCCCACGCAGGCCAGAGCCCAAGAAGGTATCACCCAGGAAGAAGGGGCTGCGACCCGAGGGTCTGCGACCCGAGGGTCTGCGACCCAAGCGACCGCTTCCGCGCAGGCCAGAGCCCAAGAAGCGACCGCTCCCACGCAGGCCAGAGCCCAAGAAGGTACCACCCAGGAAGAAGGGGCTGCGACCCCAGGGTCTGCGACCCCAGGGTCTGCGACCCAAGCGACCGCTTCCACGCAGGCCAGAGCCCAAGAAGGTACCACCCAGGAAGAAGGGTCTGCGACCCAAGAGACCGCTCCCGCGCAGGCCCGAGTCCAAGAAGGTACCACCTCGAAAGAAGCGACCGCTTCCGCGCCTGCCGGTTTCCAAGAAGGTACCACCCAGGAAGAAGAGTCTGCGACCCCAGGGTCTGCGACCCAAGCGACCGCTTCCACGCAGGCCAGAGCCCAAGAAGGTACCACCCAGGAAGAAGGGTCTGCGACCCAAGGGTCTGCGACCCAAGCGACCGCTTCCACGCAAGAAGGGGCTCCTCCTAAAAAAGCGACCGCTTCCACGCAAGAAGGGGTTCCCCCTAAAGAAGCGACCGCTTCCACGCAAGAAGGGGCTCCCCCTAAAGAAGCGACCGCTTCCGCGCAAGAAGGGGCTCCCCCTAAAGAAGCGACCACTTCCACGCAGGCCAGAGCCCAAGAAGAAGGTACCACCTCGAAAGAAGGGTCTGCGACCCAAGGGTCTGCGACCCAAGGGTCTGCGACCCAAGGGGCCACGACCCAAGGGTCCACGACTCAAGCGTCGCTACCCGACCTTCATGGCGCGTGCCAAGGAGGCCGAGACGATCATGTTGGACAAGCTCGGAACCATGATGAGTGCGCTTGAGATCCAGGAGTCCGGCCTCGACGTGTCCATCAAGGCCTTCACCAACAGGGACGGTACGGTCGACGGCGAGCTGCGCTTGCGCGAGCTGCCCGATCTCTGGCGCACCGTCGCCGGCATGCCAGACCTCGTGGCCGCCTTGTCGGAGGCGGCTCGGGCCATGGGGGCGCTGCCGAGGGGCGTTCCCGAGGGGGGCGCCTACTGGATCTCCTACGGGTTCCGCTTCGGACCCAAGAACATGCGCGAGATCGAGGAGCTGGCCAAGTACTACAAGCGGTTTCGCGGTCTCTTTCAGATCGGGCTCCACCACACGACGGCCGAGTCCCTGGGTTCCATCTTGAACAACGCGATGACCGTGCGCTCGCTCGTGGAGCGCGTGTGGGAGAAGCGTGACCTGCCGCCGGCACAGTTGCTCGTTCGCGTGGTCTGGACGCCGGACGGGGTGAGGCCGGGACGGTTCGCCGGTGAGGAGGGTAACAAGTGAAAGACGCAATATTGCAAGTGAAAGACGTGTTGACCGTTGAGGAGTTGGCGAGGAATTGTGCGCCCGTGGAGGTCAGGGGGCGAGAGGTGGCCTGTTGTTTTCCCACCAGAGATGTCGGTTCCGGGGAGGTTTATCGCGAGAGCCTCGTATTGGAATTTTCCTTTGTTTTGGATTACGTCTTGATGGACGCCAGCGGGGGAGATGGAAGTGGTCTAGACGGTTTTCAGGTCTTGGACCTGTGCAGTGGTCACAGGAGCTTGTTCACCACTCCCGGCAGTTTTCCAGCGTCTCTCTTTGGGGTGCGAGGACGAGGTCCGACGTTTGGATCGGTGGTCACTCTGATCAATGAGCCCGTTGTTTTGAAGGTTGTCAACCAGTCGGGGAAGAAGAAAATTTTTTCTGCGGTGGCGGTCGGGAAATGCTTCGAGAAATGCTTTCTGAAGGGCAGCAAGTGAAGAGTCGAACGTCGCTGGATCTTGGGCATCGTCGCACCCATGTGGTGATAAATTGGGCGGGGAAGATTGACAGCGATCTCGTGCCGGGGTGGTATCTGCAACGTGCTTGGCCGACGGCTCATGGTTACAGGCTTGACTACCCTCACGCTGGTCCCTTCATGGCGAAGCGAGAAGCCGCTCTGGCAAAGAAGCGTGGAAAGGAACGATTGAACAATGACTGACAAGCTCCCGCTCGTCAACGACCCCTCCCTAAAGGGAGGGGCTTGAAAGAAAACAAAGCCAATGTGGACTAACGAGAGAAAACCGTTGACTAGACAAGGCAACTTCGAGTTGCCAACTGAATCGACTGCCCGTGGCAGGGCGAGCGATATGCAGGGTGCCCCTCTAGCCTTGCTTCCCTCGGTCGATCAGTGTCGAAGAGGAGTACAAACTGCTGCAAGGCAGACTTATAGTATCGCAGTGCCTGTGGTAGACAGGACAGGGAAACCTTTGATGCCAACGACGCCAAGCCGCGCACGTCGTTGGATCAAGGATGGGGAAGCGACTCCGTTTTTCAAGCGCGGCATCTTTTGCGTGAGGTTGAACCGGGAACCTTCGCAGCAGGCAAGGCAAGAAATTGCAGTAGGCATCGATCCTGGATCGAAGAAAGAGGGCTTCACCGTCAAATCCGAGTCGCACACCTATTTGAACGTCCAAGCCGATGCCGTCCAACACGTGAAGGACGTGGTTGAAGTTCGACGGAATATGCGTAGATCGCGCAGGTTCCGAAAGACTCCGTGTCGAAAGAATCGGCAGAATCGCGGCAGGGGATGTCTGGCTCCCAGCACCAAGGCTCGATGGCAGTGGAAGCTACGAATAGTCAAACAACTGCTCAAGGTGTTCCCAATCACTGACTTTGTGGTTGAAGACATCAAGGCCAAGACTCGGGGAAAACGCAAATGGGATGTCAGTTTCTCTCCTCTTGAAGTTGGCAAGGAATGGTTCTATTCGGAACTGCGACAACTTGGAGTAGTACACCTGAAACAAGGCTGGGAAACCAAAGAACTGCGAGACGCAGCCGGTTTGAAGAAATCAAAATCAAAGATGTCGGAGATTTTTGAAGCTCACTGTGTTGACAGTTGGGTGCTTGCAAATTGGTGGGTTGGAGGACATGTCTTGCCCGACAATACAAGTATGCTGTGTATCTCTCCCATTCGGCTCCATCGTCGTCAACTGCACATGCTTCAGTTCGCCAAGAACGGTTTGCGTAAGTCGTATGGTGGAACTCGTAGTTGCGGACTGAAAAGAGGTTCCCTAGTCGATCATTCAAAATGGGGATTGACTTACGTAGGAGGAACAATGTTTGGAAAAATCAGTTTGCACTCGATTGAAAATGGTAAACGTCTCACTCAATCGGCAGAACCTTCTGAGTTGAAATTCAAAATTTACAATACATGGAGGACGCGCTTCCTCCCCTCCCTAAAGGGAGGGGTTTCCGCGCGGGAAACAAGATGATGGACGCTGAAGGACACCTGAGGAACGTGCTTGGGAACTTGAACCACAACGAACACTGGGACGACGGTCTTCGCTATGCAGTCAGAGACGCCGAGGAGTTCATTGATGGTGGTGAGTTGCTCGATCCTGAGCCAGGACCAATCGTCACGTCGACCTTAGCGGTCAAACGTGGACCTGGTCCAAACGGACCACCAAGGGCAGGATCGGAGATCGCCGGGTTGAAGACGGCGACGCCAGCACTGGACGCGTGGATTCGCGACAACGCCGAGGATGACTCCGATTGGTGTGTGGGAGCGTTGATGTCTTGCGCCGAACTGAAGGCGAGGATCTTGGACTTGGAGACGGCTCGCGACGAGGAGGTCCAGCGCGCCCATTTCCTGGAGGTCAAAGCGACAGAACTTGCGCGCGAGCGCGACGAGGCCAGGGAAAACGAAAAGAAGAAAGCCGCCCTGACCGAGGTCCCGACGGAGAACATACCTAGGCTAGACATCGTTCCCCACGTAGACCGCGACGGCGAAGTGCTGGGCGTGAAGGAGCTTCCCGACCCGGACGGTTTCTACATGGACGCGCAGAAGGTAGTTGACTACCTGGCCCACCAGGCAGAGGAGCAGTCGCGCGCATGCGATGAATGGAGCCGCCGATTTACAGAACAGGGGCGGGAGCGGGCCGTGGACAAGGCACGGATCGCGGAGCTGGAAACCGTGTTTAGGGATTGCGACGCATGCGGGGGGACGGGGGCGCCAGTATCTGGTCTGCCATGCATGTGCCAGGGAACCGGGAGGGCGGCTGTCGGGGCGATATACCTACGCGAGCAATTGCTCAAGGCAGAGCGTGAGCGCGACGAGGCCAGGCGTGAGGTGATCTCGAAAACTTCTGCCGTAATAGAGTGGATGAATAACGCCAACGATGCCTCCAAAGAGCGCGACGAGGTCAGGGAAAGCGACAAATGTATGCAAGAGCAGCTCGGTATCGTAGATGTCGAGAATGCGCGGCTCCGGGAAAAGCTCAACGAGGCCAGAGAAAGCGCGATCAAATGGGCCGTTTCCAGCGGCAAGCACCAGGCAGAAGCCGAAGATCCTGGTCTCTTGGGAAGGATCCCAAGCGATCCTCCGCGCGACTTG
>OCTA010000645.1_pt1 | contig 31909 bp, 20 predicted proteins | sample 1538991 | NCBI WGS metagenome assembly OCTA01 (sample SAMEA3539302, study PRJEB22396) | soil metagenome | biome: tundra; feature: field; material: soil | place: USA | collected 2010-05 | depth 0.15 m | reverse complement strand
GCCGAAACGGACAATTCCTGCTGCAGGTCACCGGTCATCCTACCTATGGGCTGCCCTGGGGCCAAGATCGTTTGGTCCCTATCTTCCTCGCCACCTTAGCGGTCCGGCAGCAGCGCCGAACTATCACGTTCTCCAGCGCCCTTGAAATGTTGGATACATTCGGCATGCAGCAGGGCGGCTCTCAATACCGCCGGCTGATAGCCGCGTTCCAGCGCATCTTCGGCGCCACGATTTTCTTCGGCTCCGATATGCAACTGGAAAAGGCCGCAGTCGCCACGCGCGGTTCAACTTTATGAGCGAGGCGCGCATTTGGTACTCTCGCGATCCCAGTCAGCAGAACCTGCCGGGTGACTGCCAGAACATGATTGTGTTGAGCGAAGAGTTCTACCGCGAAATCCAGACCCATCCCATCCCTGCCGACCTGGAGGCGGCCAAAGTCCTGTCGTCCTCGCCAGCGGTTCTGGATCTCTACATGTGGCTGTCGTACCGCTGCTTCGCAGCGCGCGGAGAGGAGCGCGTACCGCTTTTTGGAGGCTTTGGCCTGGTGAATCAGTTGGGGAGTGCCACTTATGCCCGTCCCCGGAAGTTCCGGGAGCGATTGGAAAGGTGGTTGGACCTGGTGCGCATGATGTGGCCGGAATGCCCGGCATCCATCAGTCCGGACGGTCGAGCGATCACCGTAAAGCGCGCGTATGCCATTCGGCCTGCGGGGAGCAACCAAGTTTGTCTCTAAGATCGACGACGAGGTACCTGCCACCTTTAGCGGTGGCCGACATTGACCGAGTCGTTTCGGAGCGGCTGGGCCGGCACGAGTAGCGGGAAATGCGCAACCGGGAGATTCAATCGCCAGGTGGCAATGTACCTAGCCAAGCGGCGCCAGGCCCGTTTTGGCCGAGACGATAAGAGCCGCACGCCAACGAAGGCCCTTGACAAAGGGGCCAGTTTTCCAATCGAAAGGCTACTACGGCCACAGATTTGAGGAATCCCCTCCGAGCAGGATCCGCTCTGAGCATTTGCCATGGCGATTGTGGCAGCGCTACCATAGTCGCTCTCTATCAAGTGCTGAAGAGGTTTCAAGGAGCTTAGCTGATGGCCACGTCGTATTTTGCCGATATCCCGCCGATCCATTTCGAGGGTACTGATTCCGTCAACCCGCTCGCATATCGATATTACGAAAAAGACCGCCTCGTAATGGGCAAGCGGATGGAAGACCATCTCCGCATGGCAGTGTGCTATTGGCACACGTTCTGTGCGGAGGGCGCGGACATGTTCGGCCCAGGGACTTTTCACCGTCCCTGGAACTGCGGCCCAATGGACCAGGAGCACGCGGAACACAAGCTGAACGAAGCCTTTGAGTTCTTCACTCGTCTCGGGCTCCCTTTTTTCTGCTTCCATGACACCGACGTGATGGCTGAGGCACACACGATCCGCGAGCATGTGGACAACCTGGCGCGGATCGGCGACTGTATCCAGGCCAAAATGGCCGCGACCGGCGCGAAGTTGCTTTGGGGCACGGCAAACCTATTCAGCCATCCCCGCTACATGGCCGGCGCCGCATCGAATCCGGATCCCGATGTCTTTCGCTTCGCGGCGACCCAGGTGCGCCATTGCATCGAGCTGACCAAACGGCTCGGCGGACAGAACTACGTGTTGTGGGGCGGCCGCGAGGGTTACGACTCGCTTCTCAACACGGATCTGCGGCAGGAGAAGGCGCAACTCGGGCGTTTCCTGCGGATGGTGGTAGAGCACAAACACAAGATCGGCTTTACCGGCACGATCCTGATCGAACCAAAACCGTGCGAACCAACCAAGCACCAGTACGATCACGACGTGGAAACCGTCTACTCTTTCCTTCTCGCCAACGGTCTGGAGAAGGAGGTGAAGCTCAACATCGAAGCGAACCACGCCACGCTGGCCGGGCACAGCTTCGAACATGAGATCGCGACCGCGGTCGCGCTGGGCATCTTCGGCTCGATCGATATGAATCGCGGCGATCCGCAGAACGGTTGGGATACCGACCAGTTCCCAAATGACGTTCGGGAAATCACCATGGCGGTTTACCATATTCTGCTGGGCGGAGGATTCGCCACCGGCGGCAACAACTTCGATGCCAAGGTGCGGCGTCAGAGCATCGATCCGGCCGACCTGTTCTACGCACACATCGGAGCTGTGGACACGGTCGCGCGTGGTCTGCTCAATGCGGCGGCGATGATCGAGCGTGGCGAACTGGCGAACATTGTCAAACAGCGCTACGCGGGATGGCAAGGGGAGCTTGGCCGTGCCATTATCGACGGTAAAATGACCCTGGAATCGATTTCCGATGGCGCAGTTGCCGAAGGCGTCGCTCCGCGGCCGCGGTCCGGGCATCAGGAACTAATCGAGAATATCACCGCGAGGTACATCTAAGGCTGAGGCCCGTCCGGGGAATCTGTCGTTTGCCGATGCGTTCGAATGGCGGCGGGAAGTTCGGCTGGCGCAGCCGGGCGGACGCCGGATAGCGGGGCGTCAGCTTTTGTGTGCGTTGCCAGTTGGCTTTGGAACCAGCTTGCTCTCCCCGTAGACGCAACGGCGATTGGCATTGTCGACAGGCCACTTCTCATCGTCGGGCGTTCCTCGTCAAGTTGTCTGGCACACCGAATCCTCAACGATTGTTTTCAGTCGTTATTTCCGGACACGACGAACGGGAAATGTTCGCTGTTTCCCGCCACAACTCTGACGATGCAGAGCTCGCCCCTAGGCCAAGGTCGTAGAACCATCCACTGGCCGGATGACTCTCTGATGAAGTCCAGTAGAATCCATGGGCGTCCAATCGTGCATATTGGCCGTCATCAGAGCGGCCACCACCGAGGATGGCACTACGAGTGTGCTCGCGTAGCCGTGGGCTTCAGCCAACGACTATAGGTTGGTGCGAGTCGAGTTCGGCGTATTCAATGCGGTTCCGACCCAGGTCTTTGGCGCGGTACAGGGCAGCGTCAGCTCGGCAAATGGCCCGCTCCGCGGTACATGATTCTCCGCTGATGCAGACGACACCCAAGCTACAGGTTGCCGTGATCAGGGTGTCATCACCGTAAGCGATTGGGGTCGCCGAGACGGCCCCGTGGATCCGCCGCAACCGCTGCTTTGCTTCTGCAACAGGCATTCCCGGCAGAACCAGGAGAAGTTCTTCGCCTCCATACCGTCCGGCTGAGTCGTACGATCGGATGGCAGACTGGAAGCGCTGAGCGACCTCCCTGAGGACCTTATCCCCGGCGAGATGACCGTGAGTGTCGTTGATTTTCTTGAAATGGTCGAGATCGGCGAGCGCGACTACCAGCGGGGCGCGCTCGCGCTGGCAGCGCGCGAGTTCCTTCGCCAGAATGTCCATCACGGCGTGCCGGTTCCAGAGCTGCGTGAGGCTGTCGTGTGTGGCCAGGACTTCCAGCTTTCGGTGGGACTCTTCGAGTTGGGCCGTGCGCTGCTGGACGAGCCGCTCAAGTTCTCTCTGGCGGGCCCTGATCTGGCTGGTTCGCCAGCGGTAGAGCCCGCCCATCAGCGCCAGCAGGAGCACTCCGCAAGCCAGTTTGAAAGCGGCCCTCTGGTAAAAGTGCGGCTCGAGCACGAACGCCATGGACGTTTCGTGTGCCATGCCGTCGGCGTTTTCGGCCGCCACATGAAAAACGTATCTGCCCGGCGGAATGTTGGTGTAGGATGCAGTGCGCCTGGCGCCGGCTTCCACCCACCCCTGATCGACGCCCTCCAGGCGGTGACGGAAGAAAATCTGGCCGGGCGCGGCGAAATCGATGGCCGTATAGATGAACTCCAGTCTGCCGTCGCCGGGTCGAATGCGCGGGCTGCCCGTCCGTTGAGGGATCAGACGCCCGTTCATTTCAGCCTGCTCGACGATCACGGGCGGGCCGGCGCCGGCGTGAGGCTCCTGAGCCGGATCGAGGCGAGCCACTCCCCCCACACAAGCGAACAACAACTCGCCGTTCTGCCTCTTTGATGCCGCGGGCTGCGTGTCTCCGTTGCATTCGGCGCTGGTCATGCCATCGGTAACGCCGTAACTGTGGGAGGCCACGCGGCCCAAACGTCCCGCCGCTAGATCGTTCAACTGGCGCTTCAACACCCGGCAAATCCCGCGGTTGGTGCTCAGCCAGAGTTCCCCGCGATCATCTTCGAGCACCGAGTAAACGACATTGTCCTTGAGACCCTGGGCGGTGCCAAGCCAGGTCAATCGGCCGTCTTGAAAGCGGCCAAGGCCATTGCCGAGGCTGCCCAGCCAAAGCACTCCCTGGCTGTCTTCATAGACCCAGTTCACGCGCGGGCCGTAGGTTTCCGGTCGGCTGGCAGCCCCGTAGTTGGTGAAACGGCCATTCTCATAATGACTCAGGCCGTTGCCGGTGCCCAACCATAGAGATCCGTCCCGGTCCTGCACGATAGCCAAGACCACGTTGCTGGGAAGCCCATCGTTCTTGGTGTAAAAGCGAGCGACGGCGCCATTTTCAATACGGAACAATCCCTTGGTTGTGCCCGCCCACATGAGTCCGTCGGGCTGTTCAAGAATCTTGGCCGGCCGGCTGCCCTCGCGAAGAGGCAGACGCTGGAAGCGGCCGCCCTCCAGCCAATTCAGCGCTCCATCCTCGGTGCCGACCCATAACCGCCCGGTTCGCCTGCTCCAGAGCAAGGATAGAACGGTGTCGCTGCTCAGGCCGTCGCGCGTGGTATAGACACGCATGTGCCCGTCCCGGTAGTGATTCAACCCGTGACCGAGCGTGGCGATCCAAAGCGACCCGTCGGGCGCTTCGAGAACGGCGTTGGCCGCAGTATCGGAAAGGCCCTCGGAGGGTCCCACCATACGGATGCGCCGCGGCCGCAGCCGGTTCAGCCCGCCTTCCGCCGTCCCGGCCCACAACGCTCCATCCGGCTCGGGCAGCAGTGACAATACGACACCGCTCCCCAACCCTTGGCCGGTACCGTAGTGCTCAAACCGGCCGGCGCGAAGACGGAACAATCCGCTTCCGAATGTTGCGATCCACAGGGAATGGTCGGCCGCGACGGATACCTGTTGAATTGAGTCGCGAAAGGGCAACTCGTCTTTGGCATACTTCTCGGCCACGGCGCCCTCACGCAAGCGCGCCAACATTCGTGGAGATGCCGCCCACAGGTCCCCCTCGCGCGTGAGACTCAGCGACCGAATCTCCATTCCGGTGAGTTGCCTCTCAGCGGCGAAAGTGGTGGATTTACCGCTTTCGAGCAGGCTCAAGCCGCCCGCCGTGCCGATCCACAACCGGCTGCGGTTGTCCTCCAGGACCGCCAAAACGTCGTTACTGGCCAAGCCCTCCTTGGTCGTGTACGCCGAAAGCCGCCCGTCTTTGCGGCGGTTCAGACCTCCCGCGGTGCCAATCCACGTGGAGCCGTCGCTACTCTCCAGGATTGCCCGGATCTGCGGGTTCAGGATGCCCGTCAATGGGACGAATCTGTCGCCATTCAGGCGGCCCACGCCTCGGCTGTAAGTGCCGACCCACAGCCCGCCATCGCGCGCGGGGGCCAGAAAATGAATGTTGTCCTGGGGCAGTCCCGGCGTGTTCTCCATTTCGAAACTCTGGAACCGGACGCCGTCAAAGCGCGCCAACCCGGCCTCGGTGGCGACCCAGAGATAACCGTCGGGAGTGCGTACGCAGGAATGCACGCTGTTCTGGGGCAGGCCCTCGACGCTGGTGTATTGATCGTGCAGCAGGTCGCTGATTACTGGTACGGCGGCGCCTGGACCAGCACTCCAGACGGGCCCGAAGGCGCACAGGAAACCCGCCAGCGCTGTCCACACCTGTTTCCGCGGATGCGAGGTGCTCATATCTCCATATCGGTTGAGCCGCCGATTTAGTTTATAGGGCGCGTCCACCCAACATACTAACTTAACTGAACGCGACTTGACCGGCCGGGTATGTTGATAGCGCTTTCTGTACCATTAACGGGGGGCTTTTGAAACCGTTCAAATGACGACTTGGGTTTGGCAACTTATTTCAGACAGCCCTAAAGCGATCATCGCACGCCCCCTGTGGCTCCGTGGATCGTGTAGAGTCCGAGCTGACGCTCAAGTCCCTTCTTCGCAAGCGAGGGAGCGGCAGTTAGCGATTCTTGGGAGTCCACAGGGACTGGCCAGAGGGGCGTTGGGTTAAATCCCTCCTACTATACCGTGGCGTTTGCCGTTCCCGGCGGCTCTCTCGCACGATGTAATCGCTTTCACCGATTGCCGTAACGATGCTATTTGGTGCGCCTGGAGGGTGGTTGCCGATGCAGACGAACATTCTGTGGCCGCTTACGGTCGGGCTGAGCTTGGCGCTGTCCGCGCCGGCGCAGGTCAAAACCGAGGTGCCTGAAGTGGTGCCTGGCGCCCAGCCCGCAACGGTTGAACACATCAAGATTCACGGCGCTTCCCTGGAAGGGAATCTCGAAGGAGATGCGGTCGATCACGATGCCATTATTTTCATTGGTAGATTATGGCGTGGTTCCAGCGTCTAGCGCTGGCCCGTTTCCATCAACCCCCTTTCAAACCGTGGTTGCGGTTTCCCGCACACGGCTTAACGATGATCTTCTTGATGTGGCGTGCGTGACGTCCCATATCCGTCGGAATCGGGCCGTTCACCGGATGTCACCCCGGTTGTCAATGCCTTCGCCGTATCCCACGAATTCGGGCCGCACTTGGCGCACACCGATAGTCGGACAGCCGAGTTGTCGCGCTCTTGCGGAGGAGTTGTTGGCCGTTTCCGGCATGCCCTCACGCTTAGCACGTCGCCGACTGACCAAAGCCCCAAAAACCCACCGCTGTATCTCGATATGGCACCATAGACAGGCGGGTTCAGCAGGACGTAGTCGCCAAATGGGCGGCCAACGCTCCGCTGGCTTTTATCGACCAATACATCGGCAACTTGAAACAGTACAAAGCCATCGCCATCGACGTCGGCGATCAGGACGGGTTGCGCGTCAGACGCCAAGAAGCTGCATGACATCCTCGAAAGCTACGGCATTCCCAACACTTTCGAGATCTATCCGGGTACGCACACCAGCGCTGTTGCGGTCCGGTTCCAAAACTTCGTGATGCCGTTTTTCAGTAAGAATCTGTGTTCGGGAAAGATCTGCCAGTAAAGTTGGGCCGCGCGATTATGGCCTGAGTCCGCTGGGTTTGAACTCGCCGCCCTTCAGCAGAATATTAAGTATTTCTCCCGTTCGGGCGGGGCAGGCCCGTCCTTTCTGGGGCGTCAGGTTGTCGTGCTCGGATTCGATCAGGGCGAGCGGTTCTTTAGGGCTGGGAATCTGGTTCAGCGCGGTCCATACCCCGGCCGGCGGCGAGATCGTGTCGATGAAACCCATGCCTGCCATCACGGCAGCGTGAATGTGCGACGCGAAGTTGACCGGGTCGAAATAAAGCGCGGTCTTCATCGCTTCGGGGTTGTCCGGCGGCCAACCGGGATAGCCGGCCTTACGGCCATGAAGATCTCCGTTGGTGTCGGCGCCGGCCGGCACACAGACCAATACCGCGGTAATCCTGTCGGGACGGAGGCCCGCCAGCACGAGACTCTGTTGCCCACCCATACTGCCTCCGGTGAGGACGATCGTTTTGCCGTCCCAGTCGGGCCGCGTCAGCAGGTAATCCAGGGCCCGCGAATCGCGCAGGTACATATTCAGGAAATACGATTTCTCCCGATCGGTGTTGCCGATGGCCTGATAGTTTTGCGGGATGCCGCCGGAGGGATCCGACGGCAGCTTGTCGTGCGAATCGACATTGACGAACAACCAGCCTTCGGCGGCACGCTGCGCGGCACCGTGCGCGTTCAATGCGTACACGCCGGCGTACTGCAATTGGATGAGCGCGGGGAACTTTCCTTCGCGTGCAGGCTTAGCAATGTAGCCGCGAGCTTTGGAACCGAGCGCGTCGAGGGCGAACATGTTCAATTCGACTCCCGGCACATCAGTCGAAACCGGCGTCAGGACGGGGTTGATGGGAACCTTGGCCTGGGCGGCCAACTTACCTTCCCAGAATGCGTCGAAGTCGTCGGGCCGAGGTGTCGAGAGGCCTATTTTCGCGGGTGCCACAGCGGCGCCGACGGCGTAGAGTCCGTTGTTGCGACCGGTGTTGCCGCCGGTGTAAGCGGGCGCGGCGGCGGGTGCGCCTGGCGCGGGGGCGGCGAGGCTGGCAGACGGTTCCACAGCGACGTAGATCATTTCGGGCTGATCGCCGGTGATTTCAATCTTGTCCTTGCCGGAAGAAAGATCGAGCTTGCCTTCTTTGAGCACCACCGCGTTATTGCGTCGAATCGTCCACTTGTATGCATACGTGGGTGTCGCCGGGCCGGGCGTCACAGTCCAGCCAACTGTCTCGCCGATGTCATAAATGCCGCTGGCGTGATAAGGCGTGAAGGTGAGCTGTTGCTCGATCGGCGCTCCCCGCTGGGCGAAACCGAGCGGGGCAGCGGACAGGATGGCGATCAGGAAGCTTGCACGGATGCGAATCATTTGCGGACCTGTACGCGCTTGCAGGGTTGGATTGACTGCATTGTGTCTATATGATATCCCTGTTTGCAGCTCTGAATAGCGAATGATGGAATGCCTGCGCGCCGGGTCGCCGTAGCGTCGCGCACCAATCGAAGGAGATCGTATGAAAGCCGCGTTTGTTTGGGTCCTGTTGGGTTGCGGAATGTGCTGGGCCCAGGCTGCCGATGACTGCAAGCCTTCCGGGTTGAACATTCCCGAAGCCAAGTACCCGTGCGTTTATCCAGACAATCGCGCGATGTTTCGAGTAATAGCTCCCGATGCCCAAAAGGTGACGGTGCGGATCGGCCGCGGATTCGATCTGACGAAAGGCCCGGACGGCATATGGAGCGTCACTACGACACCGCTGGTGGCCGGTTTCCACTACTACAGCCTGCAGATCGATGGCGCGACCGTTGCGGATCCGTCGACCATGACTTTCTTCGGGTCGGGCTGGCAGAACAGTGGCATCGAAATCCCCGAGCCGGAAGCGGATGCAAGCTACTATCACGCGAAGGATGTGCCGCACGGTCACGTGAGCGAGCAATGGTATTTTTCTACGATTACCAACAAGTGGCGCCGATGCTTCGTCTACACGCCGCCGGACTATGGAACGAACGTCAAAGGGGGCTACCCCGTTCTGTATTTGCTCCACGGTTGGGGCGAAGATGAAACCGGCTGGTACACCCAGGGCCACGTGGATTTCATCATGAACAACCTGATCGCGGAGAAGAAGGCCAAGCCGATGATCATCGTAATGGACAATCTCAACGCGGTCAAGCCCGGCGAAAGCGCCGCCCTGTTTGCAGCGCGCGGGATGGTTCCGGCGCCGGGAACCGCTCCGGCTCCAGCCGGTGGCACACCGGGCGCACAGGGTCGTGGCACCGGGCCCGGCGGACGGGGCGGGTTCAACCTTTCGGGTTTCACCGACATGATGTTCACCGATTTGATTCCCATGATCGAACGGACTTATCGGGCGCTTCCAGGGCGCGAGAACCGGGCGATGGCGGGGCTGTCGATGGGTGGCATGCAGACGTTTACGACCGCGCTCAACAACCTCGACAAGTTTGCGTATCTGGGCGGATTTAGCGGAAGCTGCGGCGGTAGGGGCGGGACTTTCGATCCGAAAACCACCTGCGGTGGTGCATTCGCGGATCCAGCCGCATTCAACCAGAAGGTCAAAGTCCTATTCCTCGGAATCGGGTCCGGTGAAGGGCCGGGAACGAAACAATTCAGCGACGCTCTGACCGCTGCCGGCGTTCACAATGTCTATTTCGAGTCGCCCGGTACCGCTCATGAATGGTTGACGTGGCGGCGCTGCTTCAACGATTTCGCTCCGCGGCTTTTCCGATAGGCGGGTGGGTCGCATGGCCTGACGGTGTCCTCAAAGCGCCTACCGCGGCACCGTCGCCTTTTCAAACTCTATGGTGTAAACGTGGCCCGCTTTGAAGTTCAGGCGCGCCAGCGAGTTGTCAACTCCCGGCTCCTGAAGCGCGGTGCGGCCGTCCCGCATGCCGTGAATGCGCACGCCTGGAGCGATCCGCAGGTGCTGCACGCTGTCCACCAAGGGCCTGAACGTGGCGCTGGTGGGCAGGCCGTCCGCCCAGGCGAGATCGACCTCTACTCCTCCGCGGGCGCGTAATCCGGATACCCTTCCGCTTCTCCACGGCTTCGGCAGCGCCGGCAGCAGCTCGATTTCTCCGGCCTGGCTCTGCAAGAGCATCTCGGCGATCGCCGCGGTGGCGCCGAAATTGCCGTCGATCTGGAACGGCGGGTGATTGTCGAACAAGTTCGGCAGAGTGGACCTGCGCAGCAGCGCCAGCAGGTTTTCGTAAGCCTTGTCGCTGTCGCCTAGACGCGTCCAGAAGTTGATAATCCAGGCGCGGCTCCAGCCAGTGTGGCCGCCGCCGTTGGCCAGACGGCGTTCGATGGTTGCGCGGGCTGCTTGGGCCAGTTCGGGCGTCTTCTGCCGCGTGATCTGGTTGCCCGGGAAGAGGGCGAACAACTGCGACATGTGGCGGTGTCCCGGTTCGGTTTCCTCGTAGTCTTCGGGCCATTCCATGATCTGGCCGAATTTGCCGATGCGCAGCGGCAATAGCTTATCGCGGGCCGCCGCTACCTTGGCGCGGAAGTCGGCATCGATCCCGAGAGTCTCGCTGGCTTCGATCACGCGCCCGAAGAGCGCATACAGGATCTCGGTGTCCATGGTCGGTCCCATGGTGAGGGACGCTTTCTCGCCCGACGGCATCTGGTAAGTATTCTCCGGCGAAATGGAGGGGCCGGTCACCAGATGGCCCTTGCCGTCCGGCACCAGGTAGTCGAGGAAGAACTGCGCCGCCTCCTTCATGAGCGGATAGCCGCGACCGGCAAGGAACTTCCGGTCGCGCGTGAAGTCGTAGTGCTCGGCCAGGTGCAGCGAGAGCCATGCCGCGCCCATGGGCCACACGCCCCAGGCGGCACCGTCGATCGGAACTGCGTCTCCCCACAGGTCCGTGTTGTGATGCATGACGAAGCCGCCGGCGTTGTAGTAGAACTTCGCCACCTGGCGGCCGTTCTCGCGCCCGTTCTCGATCAGGCTGAACAGCGGATCGGTCAGTTCCGAGAGGTTGCAGGTTTCCGCCGGCCAGTAGTTCATTTCGGTATTGATGTTGATGGTGTACTTGCTCCCCCAGGCCGGCGTCAGGCTGTCGTTCCATTTGCCCTGAAGGTTAGCCGCCATGCTGTCGGGGCGGCTGCTCGAGATCAGCAGGTATCTTCCGTACTGGAAATAGAGCGCCGCGAGGTCTTCGTCCGTCGAGCCTTTCTGCACGCGCAGGAGCCGCTCGTCGGTAGGGATGGCGCGGTCCGCGGCCTCCACCGGAAGTTCGAGATGCACTCGCCGGAAGAAGTGCTGGTAATCCGCTACGTGCTCCTTGCGGAGAACCTCATAGGGGCGGACCGACGACGTGAGATCGCGCGCGCAGGCGGCGGCGAGGTCCTTCTCGCGATAGTCGGTGGCGGCCACGATCATGAGCGTCACGCTGTCGGCCGCGGTTACGTCGAGGCGGTCGCCGGTGTTTTCCATGCGGCCACCGGAAATCGAGGCTTTCATCTCGGCACGGAAGCGCACCCCGGTTTCGTGCTCTCCCGGAGCCTTCTTCGGCAGCGCCTGGCCGGTCATGATCAACCTGCCCGGCGCGGCTTCGGTGGCAGCGTCGACGGGCCGGGTCATCGAGGCGTGGAACGAAATGCTGCCCGGCTTATCGGCTGTCAGGCGCACCGCGATGCAGTGGCACGGCGCGGAGGCAAAAATCTCGCGTGTATAGCGGACGCCGCCGGCGGTATACTCCACCGACGCGATCGCGGTATCGAGGTTCAAATCGCGGCGGTAGCCGGATGGCTCGGGCACGTCGCCAAAATCGAGCCAGAGGTCGCCGAGGGTCTCGTAAACGGGGAGGGCCCGCGGAATACTGATCATGGTGCGATCCGCGAGCGCCTGCGCTTCCGCCGGGTGGCCTTCTTCAAGCAAGCGCCGGATCTCGGGAACCGATTTGGATGCTTCGGGATTGCTTCGGTCACGCTTATCGCCCGACCAGACTGTGTCCTCGTTCAACTGCAGGTGCTCTTTGCGGACGTCGCAAAAGACCATCGCGGCCAGACGGCCATTGCCTATCGGCAGAGCCTGCACCCATTGCGCGGCGGCCTGCCGGTACCAAAGCTTGAGAGCGTTATCCTCTTGCGCCTGGCACAGGCCGGAAAATCCATGTGCCCCCAGCACGCACGCGGTCATCAAGAGGCGAAGTCGCATATACGCCCTTTCCCGGTTACCTGCCGTTCAATTCGAGAACGGTGATGGAATTGGCCGGCACCGTCCGGGTGAACTCCGTGCCGAGACCGGTCACGTCCGCCGTCACGGGCTCGATCTTATGCGGATCCGTAATCGAGTTGGTGTCGCTGGTATTGGCGGACGAAAGCGTGATGGTCTTACCTGCCTGCGCGATCGATGTCAGCCCGCTGATGGAGACGTTCACTTGCTGGGGCGTGCCTGAGCGGTTGACCATCTTCAAGTAGATGGTCCCGTTGGCGGTATCGCGCGTAGCGCTGAAGAACATTTCCGGGATAGGCGTGGGCATTGGTGTCGGGCGCGTGAGACCCGAGGTGTCGGCCGCGCGAGGGGCGCTTCCCGGAGGGCCACCCATACGGCGCGGCATCTGCTGCCACTCGCGGTAGGGAATCCCGGAAGCCACGATATTCAAAACCGAGTCCCCGACGTGATTGGCGAACATATGCTGCGCCCAATACGCCGGAGAGCCGTAGGCGGACATCGTGTTGTAGCCGATCAGGTCGGTGGTCCACTGCATGGCGCCCGGGTTGACATCGACGAACAGCGGCGCGTAGCAGTGCATCATCACCAGGTCGGCGTTGCGTTCCAGGCCCGCCATGTTGGCAGCATCGGCGACGGCAGCCTCCAGGTTGGGGGTCGGGGAGCCGACGCGGGTGGCCCACTCGCCCACGAACACCTTTGGCCCGTTTCGCGGACGGCTGTCGTAGTCGTTGGCTTTCGCCGCCATTTCGCCGGAGCTGCGGTAGTAGTGGTCGTCATCCACATCCGGCGTGCGGGTGGTCAACGCGTGGGCCGAAAAGCCCGCGCTATTGATCAGCAGCAGGTTGGGATACTGCGCCTTGATGGCGTCGTAGAACGCCGTGAATCGGGCGTCGTAGCTGCCCTTCTCCCGGTCGAAGTAGTCCTCGTTCCCGATTTCGACATAGCGCAGGTGGAAGGGCGCCGGGTGGCCGTCCCTTGCGCGGCGCGCGCCCCAGGTGGTATTGGTGTCGCCTGTCACGTACTCGATTTCTTCGAGCGCTTCCTTGACGAAAACGTCCAGTTCCGGGCCAGACCTTACCCTCTGGCCGCGCAGCGAGTAGCCCGCAAAAACGGCGAGCACGGGCTCCATGTTCAAGTCTTCGCACCATGCGAGGTACTCGAGCAGACCCATGCCGTCCAAAGACCAGTAGCCCCACGCGTCGTCCATGTGGCCGGGGCGCTCCTCGATCGGACCAATCGTATTCTTCCAGTTGAAGCGCGTGTCGAACGTGTTGCCTTCCAGGTAATTGCCGCCGGGGAAGCGCAGAAACTGCGGCTTCATGGCGGCCAGCAACTCCATAATGTCACGCCGGAAGCCGTTCACCCGGTTCTTATAGGTGGGCGGAAACAGCGAAACGAACCCAAACCAGATCGTGCCCGGCCGGTTCGCGCTGAGGACAAACTTGTTCCCGGCGGAAGCCTTCACGTTGCCCGTGGTGAGCGTGGCTTCGTATTTCTGCCAGTTTTCGGAGAGCTTGGGAACTTGCGCGGTAGCCGCGACCATCGTCCCGTCGTTGCTCATGATTGAGAGCGTGACGGCGCCCGAGAATCCCGCCGAGGCCTTGGCGTAGAACATGGCCTTGTAGGCGGTGTCCGGCTTGACTGGGATGCCCCAGAAACCCTCGTTGGCGACGCCTACGCTCTGATTACCGGAAGCCTGCGAGACGGTCAGTTTCAAACTGGCGGGAACGGCATTGTTCAGAGGGGTGGCAGTGTCGAGTTCCATCGATCCCACGCCGCCGCGCTCCTCGACCAGAGACCAATTCACCAAGTCCTTGGCCTCTTTCGCGGCCCTGGACTGCTCCGGGTTCTGGCGGTTCTGCCGAGCCGGAACCGTTTCCTTAAAGTTGCGATTGCGAATCAATTCCGCGTAGAGGCCGCCCTCGAAAGCATAATTGATTTCCTCGGTCATCAGGCCGTGGAAAGTGGGCGGCATCTTGGCCGTGATTTGATCAGCTTTGATCCGGAGGCTCACTCCGTTGCCGGTTTGAGCCGGCATCAGAGGTCCGGCAGTCAGCAGCAGGCAGAGCGAAACGGCGCCGCGACGCCGCGGTCCGTCTGAAATCGTTTGCACTTCGCATCTCCTCACGAGGGATCTCGGCAATCGCTGTTTGCTAGCGCCCCAGCGTATCACATGGATAGAGCGAACTCGGCCGGCGATGTGCAGGCGCTATCGGCCGGGGGGGAATGGCTATTTCTTCCTGGCGGTCTGAATTACGGCATCAAATGCCGGCTTGGGTTTGCCATCGCGATCGAACAGCAGCGGATAGTTGGTGCGGCCGCGGACGGGAAAATTGTTCTTCCACGAATCGCCATCGGTGACACCCCAGAAGGTGACGCGCGACATAACGTCGGCGTGCTTGACGAAGATGGCGAACAGGTCTCGGTAGCGCTTGGCAAGGGCCTTCTGGATATCCTCGGGCAGGCCGTTCACGTAGGGGTTGGCGCCGCCTGCGGACGTGGCCGAAACGTCCGCGGAGTTGCCGCGCCCGGCGGGCGGGAGCACATCGACATCGAGTTCGCTGATGCTGATCTTCACACCCAGGGCGGCGAAGGCGTTGATAGTGTCTTCCTGTTGCTCGAGGGTGGGCCAGGCGAGTGAGTCGTGCCCTTGCAGGCCCATAGCCGCCACATTCACTCCGGCAGCTTGCAGCTTCTTGATCAGATCGACTGCGCCCTTGCGCTTGGCTTCGTTCTCAATGGAGTAGTCGTTGTAATAAAGCTCGCAATTGGGGTCGGCCGCGTGGGCATACTGGAAGGCTTTTACCAGATAGTCCTCGCCGATAATGTTCAGCCATTGCGATTTGCGCAGCGTGCCGTCCTCATTGAGCGCTTCGTTGACCACATCCCATCCGCCGATTTTGCCTTTATAGCGCGTGACCACGGTGGTGATATGTTCCTTCATGCGCTCCAGGAGTGCGTCGCGGGTGAGCGGCGGGCCGTTTTCGTCCTGGAAGACCCAGCGGGGCACCTGGCTATGCCAAACCAGGTTGTGGCCCACGATGAACATCTTGTACTTCTGCCCGAAGGCCACGTACTCGTCGGCGGGTCCGAAATTGTAGCTGTCCACCCGGGGATGGATCACTTCCCATTTCATGACGTTTTCCGGACTGATGGTGTTGAACTGCGCGGCGACGATCCCGGCGGCGCGCGGATCTTTCTCTTCGAACTGGCGTTGATTGAGCGCTGCTCCGACGCGGAAGAGACCGTGGAACGCGTCCTTCAGCGAAGGTTGCTGGGCGAAAGCGGCGGTAGTCAGAATGACAGTGAGGGGGATCGATCGATTGAACATAGTGTCCTCGAAACATCAGAATGCGGAACAGTATCGGTCTGACTTTTATTGGAAATCCCGGTGGTCGAAGGCATGATTTTAGCGTCCCCTTGGGCGCTGAGACGAATTGATTTTGATATCAAACTATACCGGCATTAACGCAACGAAAGCAACGCTTTTCCACGGACCCGCATCTTTGGCCGCGGTCAATTCCGAGCCGCTGGTTCAGAAGGCGGAGTCACACGGAAGCCACGGAACCGGCCGTGGGGCAGATGCGCGATTCCGGGACTGTGTCGTAGTCGCGGCCCGGGTCAGGGTATCAAATCGGCATCCTGCGGGCCCAGTACTACAGCTCCTTCGTAGACCCGGTCGCTGATCATCCCTTTGTGCCGGCCCTCGATCGGAATCCGCTGTTCGCTCTGGGTGGTGTTCACGTAAAGGGTCCGCCCATCCACAACCCTCGCGTAGACTCCTTCGGGAGTTCTGGGACCGGGTTCAAGGCCCGCCATTTTGTAAATGGAGTTGAGCACCGGCCCGATCGCCGGCGCCTTCGATTCGGTCGCCAGATAAATGGCGTTCCCCTTGCCGAACCTATTGATCGTGACTGCCGGGGAATGATCCGGCGTATTGGTAAATCGGGCAAAGACCCTGGCCGTCGAGGGCTTGAGCACCTCGTACCAGCGTACGCCGCTGGCGATGGATGCTCCGTCCAATTCGAAAGTCAGAGGCGATTCCACTTCGTAGAACTCGTTGGTCTCCAGCCCGAAGACGTCATTCAGGCGCCCCGGCAGGGGCGTCTCGAACCATTGGGCGTGCTCGTCGACCTTGGCCGACAACGCCGTCATCAGGACCGTGCCGCCGCCGCTCACGTAGTCGCGCAGCGCCTTCGCGCTGGCTGCGTCCATTAGATAATCGGCCGGTACAACGACCAGCTTATAGCGCCCAAGGTCGTGATTGCCAACATTGACGACGGCAACGTCCAGGTTGGCGCGGAACAATGGTTCGAAGGCTTCTTGGACCTGTTGGGAGTAAGGAGTTTTGAAGTATTGCCGCGTGGTGCTGGACGGTCCGTTCGGGTGCGAAGCGATGAAGGAATCGAACGAGTAGGCGAGGGCCACCTGGGGGTGGGTATCGCGCGGAAATCCGAATTTCGAGAGCTGCTGGAATTCCGAAGCAATCCGCGCGAATTCATCGACTTTCCACGATGGCGTTCCGTCGTGATCGAGAAGTCCGAACAGCGCCTGCTCTTCGCCGCCAAGGTGGCTGTTGAAGGTCCACGCCAGAATTGCCTGCGCGCCGATCAAGAGGGCCTCGTAGGCGTACATGCGGCTCCGTCCGCGCGTTCCGTAAAAGCCCCCGCCGCCGGCGGTGAACTCGTTGAACCAGATGGGCGTTTCCAGATCCCCTTTGGTCATCAGCGCACCCAGCGCGCCGCCGATCGGCTCGCCGGGATAGAACCCTTCCGCGCCATAGGACACATAAGACTTGTAGGTGCTGAGATAGTCGAAGCCTCGTCTCCCGGCGGTATCCCAGAGATTCGAGATCGCCGGAACATTGGGCATATTGCGCCGCCGAATGGCATCCAGTTCCCGGAGCCGGTCGACCGTAACATCGGACCAGTAACGATGGAGGTCCAGGTGGCGTTCGGCCGGTCCGGGCCCATTGGCGAGCGGCAGGTCGACGTCTTCGAAGCTGTTGAGCCGCCGCGACCAGCGTTGTGTGGCCCAGGCTTTATTCAGATTCCCGACCGTTCCGTACTTCGTCTTCAGCCAGGCGATGAAGCGCTGCCGGTCCGGCTCCGAATAGGACATGAACCCGTTTCCGATCTCGTTGTCGTAGCCGATGGCGATGACCGCGGGATGATGTGCATACCGTTTCGTAATGGCCTCGGCGAGGAGTCCCGCTTCACGAACGTAGTCCGGATCGCTGATATTGTCCATGTATCGCTCCGCGGGCGGCACACGTGCGCCGTTTTCGTTCACGATGTCCACGCCAGGGTGTGCGCGATGCAGCCAGATCGGGGCCGGGAGGCCCGGAATGTCGACGATGACCCTGATTCCGCTGGCCTGCATCTTGTCCATGATTCTGTCGAACCATTCGAAGCTGAACTTGCCTTGCGAGGGTTCGAACGAATCCCATGACAAGTCTCCCATCCGGACGACATTGAATCCTGCGCCTCTCATGATGGCGATATCACGATCGATCTGTTCTGCGGAGCGATCCACGGGCTGATAGCACGTGCCTACAAAGAGTTGTCCGGGGCCTGGCCACTTGGAGTGGGCGGGAGCATCCTGGGCGCTGGAATAACGGCTGCAGACCGCCGCCAGGAGTAGGCACAATGCAAGCTGTTTCGGCAAACCACAGCTAAACTTGTGGCGCGCTAATGCGAAACTGTTCCTCATAAAATCTCCCACTCGGCGACGTCACCAACCGCGTTGGTGATGTTGCCTTGGCTGGTAACGCCGCCGGCAGTCATGGTTGCGGGCACGGCGAGTTCCTAGCATAGCTTGAAGTACACCGTTGTCGGCGGCGCGTCGCCTTGTGATTGTGTCCACCTAGAGAAAGGTCACGCGCGAATCTGCCGCCGTCCGGCATTCGCGTGGTGCTAGGATGAGACTGCCAAAGAACCGCGGGATGGCGGAACGTTCGAGCCTCCGCAGCGCCATCGGCGAAGACCGAGCAGACGGCAGCATTCGGAAAAAGGAGTAGTCTCCCAATGAATGGTGGAACTGGCGGCTTCGGCCGGAGAAAATTCGTCGCAGGCAGCACCGGTTTGCTGGCAGCCGCCAAGTCCGTGTTATCTCAGCAAAGCCTTTACTCGGACGGCAATTTTACCGGCGCCCCGATCTCGGGTCCGTTTCGCCCGAATTGGGAATCGCTCAGAGCCTACCGGTTCCCCGATTGGTTTCGCGATGCGAAGTTTGGCATCTGGGCTCATTGGAGCCCGCAATGTGTTCCCGAGCAGGGCGATTGGTATGCCCGAGGCATGTACATTCAGGGCAGTTCTCAGTACAACTTCCACGTCAAAACCTACGGTCACCCCTCACAATTCGGCTACAAAGATATCTGTCATATCTGGCGGGCGGAGAACTGGAATCCCGAGGAACTGGTTCGACTCTACGCCAAGACCGGCGCCAGGTATTTCGTCGCACTCGCCAATCACCACGGCAACTTCGATTGCTGGGACTCGAAATGCCAGCCTTGGAACTGTGTGAAAGTCGGACCGGGAAAGGATATCGTCGGCACCTGGGAAGGAGTTGCCCGCGCGCAGGGACTCAGGTTCGGAATCACCGTTCACGGCACGCCCGGCCGGGTGTGGAAAGAGTTCATGCCGGTCCGCTATGGCAGCGATGCCACGGGTCCTTTGAAGGGCGTGCCCTACGATGGTGTTTTAACGAAGGCGGATGGCAAAGGCAAGTGGTGGGAGGGTATGGACCCGCAGCAACTCAACGGACGTCCGCACGGCAAAGACGAGCCCTGCCCCGAGTTCGTCGAGAACTTTATGTTGCGCACCCAGGATTTGATCGACAAGTACAACCCGGACCTCTTGTATTTCGACGATAACCTGGATTGGTGGTTTGACGCGGGAGCGCCGGCGGGCAGAGAACTGAACGTGTGGCTCGGCATGCCGGAGCTGGCACCGCACATCATGGCTTACTATTACAATGCCAACCTCCGCCGGAACGCGGGCAAACTGGATGCGGTGTTCAATATCAAGAATGTTCCCCGCGCGGTGCTGAGCACTCTGGTCCGCGACTTCGAAATGAGCCAGGCGGACGCGGTGGAATCAAATCCATGGCAAACGGACGCCTGCATCGGTGGGTGGCATTACAGCCGGTCGATTTACGAGAATCACCGCTACCGCCCGCCCGAGTCCATGGTTCACCTTCTGGTCGATGTCGTGAGCAAGAACGGTAATCTGCTGCTGAACATACCCCTGCCTGGTCACGGCAGACCCGACGACGATGAGTTCGCGTTTCTCGACAGATTCGGCGCCTGGATGGCGCTCAACAGCGAGGCGATCTACTCCACCCGGCCCTGGAAAATTTATGGCGAAGGTCCGACGAAAGGCGGCGGTTCGCTGTATGGTGGCCGCGGCCCGCAATTTGTCGCGGGCGATATCCGGTTTACGACCAAGCAAGACTCGCTATACGCCATAGCGCTGGCTTGGCCCGAAGACAGAAAACTAGTGATTCGGTCGCTCGCTTCGGATTCCCCGCATTACCGCGGCGCAATCGCCAGAATCGGACTGCTGGGTTCGGAATCCAATCTCACGTGGTCGCGCGGTGCGGAAGGAGTCACGGTAAACTTTCCCGATAAGCCACCATGCGATTACGCGTACGTACTCAAGATTAACCCCCTGGGAGCGTGACTTATGACCATCCGTTTTCCGTGCAACTTGAGACCGCATGTACTCGCGATTGTGTTATCGCTGACTGCCATCGCTTCAGCACAACAGCCGGGCAGCGCTCCGTACCTGGATCCGAACTTGCCGCCGGAACGCCGCGCCGCGGACCTCGTCTCCCGAATGACGCTGGAGGAGAAAGTGCTCCAGATGCAAAACAGCGCCCCCGCGATTCTACGTCTCGGGGTACCCGTCTACAACTGGTGGAACGAGGCCCTACACGGGGTGGCGCAGGGGCGCGCCACCGTCTTCCCCCAAGCTATTGCGCTTGGCGCCACCTGGGATCCCGACCTGACACATCGCGTGGCGGACGCGATTTCCACGGAAGCGCGGGCCAAATACCATGAAGCCCAGCGCCGCCCTCCAGTCACCGAGGTGGCGCCAGGCGCCGCTCCCGGCCGCACCGCCGGGTTGACCTACTGGTCGCCGAACATCAACATTTTCCGGGATCCACGCTGGGGGCGCGGGCAGGAGACCTACGGCGAGGACCCGTACCTCACCAGCCGGATGGGCGTGGCGTTCGTTAAAGGCATGCAGGGCGATGATCCGCATTATTTGAAAGTCGTAGCCACGCCCAAGCACTATGCCGTGCACAGCGGTCCTGAGCCGCTGCGGCACACCTTCGACGTCAAGGTAAGCGAGTACGACCTCGTGAAGACCTATCTTCCCGCCTTCAAGGCCGCGGTTACAGAAGGCAAAGCGGATTCCGTGATGTGCGTGTACAACTCTGTGGACGGAGTTCCGGGTTGCGCTAACACGGACTTGCTGCAAAAGCGCTTGCGCGATGAATGGGGCTTCCAAGGCTATGTCGTGAGCGATTGCGGCGCCATCGGCGATATCTTCCGAAGTCACAAATATGTTGCCACTGAGGGTGAAGCGGCCGTGTCGGCCGTCAAAGCGGGCACGGACCTCACCTGCGGCGGCGAGTATCGGAGCTTGGTTGACGAAGTCAAGGCCGGCCACATCACGGAAGCTGAGATTACGCGATCGGCGGAGCGACTCTTTGTAGCGCGAATCCGGCTGGGCATGTTCGATCCCCCGGATCGCGTCCCCTACGCCAAGATTCCGTACTCCGAGAACGATTCCGCCGCGCACCGCGAACTGGCGCGCATGGCGGAGTGCGAGGCCATCGTGCTGCTGAAGAACCAGCGTGGCTTCCTGCCTCTGAAATCCTCGGTAACCAGGATCGCGGTGGTTGGTCCCTTGGCGAACGATCCGATCGGCCTGCTGGGTAACTACAACGGCATCTCCTCGAAGCAGGTGACTCCGCTAGAAGGCATCCGGCAGCAGTTCGCCAACGCCAAAGTGCAATACGCCCTTGGCGCCACCTATACCAGCAGCACGCCGGCGTTGGTCGACGCGAACGTCCTCGTTACACCGGACGGCAAGGGCGGAGGTTTGCAAGCCGAGTACTTCGACAATCCGGATTTCCAGGGCCAGCCGAAGCTGCGCCGCGTGGAGACGCGTGTGTACTTCGACGCCAACATGGAAGAGCCCGCCGTGCTGGCGGCCGTCGCAGGCGACAGGTATTCCATCCGGTGGACAGGCACGTTGGTTCCCCCGGCCACTGGCGATTATGTGATATCCGCGCGCACCGGCATCTGGAACCGTGAGGGCAAGATCAAGCTGTTCCTCGATGACAAGGAAGCCAACACCAGTGGACCCGCGGGCGCCCGGCCGGCCGGACTGGGTCCGGGGCAGGGGCAAGGTCCGCGCCGCGCAGGGGCGGTGCCTTTGGTGTTGGAAGGCGGACGCAGGTACGCCGTCAGAGTGGAATACACGCAGAACGGCCCCGGTGGCGGAGCCCAATTGAGCTGGATTCCGCCGGCTGCCGTGATGCTGGCTGAAGCCGGGAAGGTGGCGCAGGATTCCGACGTGACGCTGGTCTTCGTCGGCCTGAATGGGTCGCAGGAAGGAGAGGGTCACGACCGCACTGCGATTGACCTGCCGGAGCCGCAGGAAAGCCTGGTGAAGGCCATGATCGCTACCGGCAAGCCGGTGGTAGTGGTTCTGACTAGCGGGAGCGCAGTGGCGATCAACTCCGCCGCGGCGGGAGCCACCGCGATGCTTTCGGCCTGGTACGGCGGCGAGGAGGCCGGCACGGCGATCGCGGAGACTCTGGCCGGCGTCAATAACCCGGCGGGGCGTCTTCCGATGACGTTCTATAAGAGCCTTGACCAGGTACCTGCGTTTACCGATTACTCCATGAAGGGCCGCACCTATCGCTACTTCAAAGGCGAACCGCTGTACCCGTTCGGCTTCGGGCTGAGTTATTCCAGTTTTGCGTATTCGGGCTTGAGCGCGAAGCGCACCCCGACCGGCGCCGAAGTCCACGCGACGGTAAAGAATGCCTCATCGCGGGAGGGCGACGAAGTAGTTCAGCTCTACATCAGTGGTGACGTCGAACAGGACGCGCCGATTCGCAGCCTGTGCGGATTCCAGCGAATTCACTTGGGTGCGGGCGAGAGCCGCGAAGTGAGATTCATCCTTACGCCCGAAGACTTGCCAAAGGACAAGGTGGAGATCAGCGTCGGCGGCGGACAACCCGTGGGTACCACGCCACATGTGAACGGTGTGCTGTAACTGCAACTCGGACTCACTTGCCGAGTTTTTCCAGCGTGACCAGCACGACATCATTGCTGTGCATGGGCACCGAAAACTGAAACGCGCCGTTGGTTCCGACCTGGGTGACACGGTCGGTCTCTGGGATGTCGCGCGTCAGATTCCTCAGTTGGTCGAGTTGTGCCGGGCTCAAGTCCTTGGGAGCTCCCATATCGATGTAGGCCGAATACGCGTCATTGGCGCGATAGCCGGTGCGGTGAACCGTCAGTTTATAGCTGCCGGCCTTCAGATGGCTGACACTCAACTCCAGGGATGGCGCGGGCGCGGCTGGAACAAGGCGGCTATAGAACGGCCGGTTGCTGACTTTCTGCTGCGGCTGCTGGAAGTCCCAGATTACGGCTGAAACGCCGCCGTTCTCTGCCGCGGCGAAGACTTGCGAGTCCTGGACCGGAATCTCGTTGCCCTGGACGGAATGAAGATACTTGTATGCAAAGTAGGCCGGCTTGCGGATGCCCTCGCGGTTCAACAGGGCAAACCCGCCGTGAAACGGTGTCGGCGGCGGCCCCGGCTCTTCGAAGAGATCGGTGTAAGTCCAGTAACTCATGCCTTGCAGCAAGCCTTCGCTGGCCTTGAGCTTGCTCAGAATATAGGGCGCGCTGATGTAAGAGTCATGTACCAGATCGCGCGGGGTGTAGCTGGTGCTCCACTCCGTGAAGTAGAGCGGCAGGTTGGGGAACTTCGATGCCTGGATCTGCTGACGAACCGTCCGCACGTCGCCGACGATGGCGTCCGGGGATGGAGACAGTTTCGTGTCTCCCTTGCCGTTCTCGTCCAGAAAACCGCCGTCAACGCCGTAGGTATGGGTGGTGATGAAGTCCACCGCGGCACCGCTTCGCGCGACATGATCGAGGAATTCCGGCACCCACGCGGCGCCGGCGGTCGACGGGCCGCCCGTTCGCAAAGCAGGGTCGATCGCCTTGATGGTGTTCGCCGTCAGATCGTACAGTTCGAAGTACGCTTTCTGGTCGGCTCCTTCCCAGAAACCAGACAAGTTAGGCTCGTTCCATACCTCGAAAAACCAGGTGCGCACTTCGGCCTGCAAAAAGTTTTTCGAGGTGGTGAATGAAGGCATCGATGAGGTCTTTCCACGCTGCCGGCGCGGGATGCGAAGTATTGCCCTGCCAATAAAAGATTTTGTTGCCGGACGTCTTCATGGCGTTCGGCGTGAAGCCCAACTCGACAAATGGCTTGATGCGGCGCGCCAGCAAGTCGTCGTAGAGCTGGTCTATTTTGGTCCAGTCGTAGACGTTCTTCCCGTTTTCGACTCGCACCGTGCCCAATACGTCGTGGAAGATCGCATGGAAACGAATGTAGCGGAAGCCGAGTTCGTCGACGGCAGTCCTCAGTTGTGCTTGACTGTCGTCGCGAATGAGTGTGCCCGGATAGTCGGAGCCCACCGACAGGTCGAAGAACCGGTCCAGCGGTTTGGCCGCACGTGCTACGTCGAGGTCAATATGGCGCGATGCCGGGGCCGTATCCGCCGAAGAGATCATCGTGAGAAACATCAGACAGCAGTAGGCGAAGCGTGTCAGACATTTGTTGTGCGGATTCTGCATGTTGATTTCCTTTGTAAATCCCTATGGCGCGATGCCCTATTGAACCGCGATTGTGACGTTGGCCTGGCTGGTGACGCCGCCGACGGTGATGGTCACTGGGACCGAACTGCCGGGGTTGATCGATTCGGGGACCTGCGCGTTCAACTGCAGGACGCCGGCAGTGAAGTATGGAGCTTCTCCGCAATAATTCACGTTGGCGGGTTGGCCTCCGATGGTGGCCGAGCACGCGGCCTGCGCCTTTGGGAGCGGTGCGCCGTTGTAAGCCGATAATCGACCGTCGACGCCGGGTGGCGTGGTAGTTCCCTCGCCGGTAGCAAAGATAGAAATCCAATCGCCACGGGCGGCCGGGTGGCCGGCCCCGTTGACCGACTGATCCTGATTCAGGATTGCCCCTTGACCCGTGCCGGTTCCGCTGCTTGTGAAAATGCCGGGCCGCGTAGCGGCGATGGGAATCGGGAACGGCGCCGATGGGTTGCCCTGATAGACGACGACCAAGTTCGCCGTGCTGGAAGAAGCTACTTCATACGGCACAACGGCGTTGACCTGCCCAGGGCCGGCGTATATCAGCGGTGCGGGATTGCCGTTGATGAAGACTTGCGTGCCGCCGAGCGAGGTTTGCACCAGACCGTTGGAGTCCAGCGTGAGGCCGGCCCCGGCGGAGGGGCCGAGACCGGTGCCGAAGATGGCGATAATTTCTCCGGGAGAAACAGCCGTGGCGTCATAAGAAGCACCGCTGGCGACCGCGTTCACGACGGGCTGCGGCACAGCCATCACGCTTTGGGCTTGCGGGATCACCAGCAGAGTGATGGACTGAGCCGGATATGTCGTGCTCAGGCCGCTGCTGTTCAGGCTAATGTCGGACTGGCGCACAATCGCGCCCAGGTTTGCGCTGCTGTATTGCCAGACTTGCGCGGCGCCGGCGGGCGTGAAGTTGGCGAGCCCGATGGAATCGGTGATAGCGCCGCTGGTCTTATTTAGGACCACAATGGTCAGCACCGAATCGTAGCGCTTGGCGGCGAAGATGGAAAGCTCGTCGGGATTGTCGGAGGTGGCGGAAACGCTGGTGCCTCCGAATTGGCCGCCGTTGCCATCGTAGTTCAGATAAGTCTTAAAGGCGAACGCGGCGGGACTAGTGGGCGAGAGGCTGGTCCAAACCGTGCCATAATCCAGTTGCTCACGGCCGAAGATGCCTAGGATATCGGCCTGCGCGATGCCGCCGGTAATGGCGTCCGGCGCACCCCAGTTATATTCCGTGATGGCGGTCATGGTCCCGGGGTAGTTGTCGGCCACCCACTGGCGCATGCGCGGCACGAGCGAGATGGCGACCTCGGCGCCCGTGGCATCTTCGAAGCCGCCCCCGGGCGGATAGTAGCTGGGATCCCACAACGCACGCGTCGAGGTCATGCGCAGGGTTTCCATAGCCGCGTCGCCCGCGCTGCCGCTCAGACCGCCCGGCGCCACATACCCGTGAACGTCCATCGCATCGAGCAGGCGGTAGCCGTTTTGCTGCTCGAACTGCTTCATCTGCTGCAAGTAATATGGAATCCAATAGACGCTGCCGTGCGCCTGGTAATCCAGCGGGTTGTCCCAGTATTGCCAGGGTGACTTACCCCACCCATCGTGCATGTCGAGGCTCGAAAACAACATGCCGCTCCAGCCGCTGGGCACCGGGCCGCTGACGAGGGCGCTGGGCTCGGCGGCCTTCACCGCTTGGGCCCACTTCAGATTGCGGGCCATCATATCGTCATAGCTGGCGGGTTGCGGATAGATATCGATGTGAACGCCATCCCACCATTCGGGCTCGTTATCCATCTCCCAGATGCGGACGCCTCCCGTGCTGGCCGGGCCATACGCGGACAGGATCTGGCTCACCCACTGCTGTGAAAAGGCCGGCGTAACGGATATATAGGCATCATTGGGATCGTTCACGATCTGCGCGCCGTTCACGAGGACGCCATTGCCGCAGTCCGAATTATAGGGATCGGTGGCCTTCTGCGCACCGTACTTCTGCACGCTGAAACTGCATTCGCCGCCGGATTTAGGGGCCCAGTCCATCAGGGACACGGTTCCCATGCTGGCCGTGCCCGCCGCGAGGTTCGCGATATGAAACGCGTCGAAACCGGGGCTTACGGCGGCGTTCTCGAAGTACCAGTCGGAGGCGATATTCCTGATACTGTTCTGCCAGTTGAAACTGGTGGCACTGTCGCCGCCCCAAAGGAATTGCTGCACGAGCGGGAGCAGCGAGTAGAAGACGAGGGGCATGAACGACTGCGCGCGCTGCGGGGTGAGATCCGCCGCGGAGACGAACCCGTATTCTGGCGTCGGGGGAGTAATAAATCGCATCCAGGTCGCCAACCGCAGCGCGAATCCGCTCGGCCAGCGCGGGGACAGCCCCGGTATCGGACAGGTCGCCGGTAATGGCGTGCGCCCTCGCGCCTGAGGCGATCAAGTCCTGGGCCAACGCATCGAGAGGTTGTCGACGGCGGCCGACCAGCACAACCTCGTAGCCCTCCTGCGCATAGCGGCGAGCAACCGCCTGGCCAAGGCCTGGACCGGCCCCGAACACTGCGATCGACTTGGGCGTGCAACACCTCCAGCAGCAACGACAGTTGGAACTACCTGCCAGAACTGGATCGCTCGCCGCAGGCAGCAGTCGTTACCACAAGATAGAATGATCACGGTTGTATAGTCAATAGGAATGCCGGCGGCGACGAGGTATCGCACACAGCTTGAAAGGCGCCTGGGCCAATCATTGTGACGATGCAAACTGGGCGAAAAGTTCTATGAGCTGTCATCTCCAACCATCTCACTTGGACGGGAACTACTTAGCCCAGGCCTCCCCTTCCGGCGTGCGCCGCCATGCGAAATATTCGTCCAGTACCTTGAGCCCTTCGGCGCTTGGAACCGGTCCCGTGTGGGGCGTCTGCGCGAAGTACATCACCACAGGTTTGGCGTCGCTAAAAGCGGGCCACGCGGGAACGCCTTCTCCGTTCGGATCGCCGCGCTTGGCGAAGTTCGTCCAGTAGATAGCCATGGCGTCCGAGATTGCTATATCCGACTTCGTGATCTGCGGATTCGATGTATTGACATGTTGGAAAACGTAGGCCACATCCGAGCCGTGCGGCGAGCCGTACCCCGCCCGCGGAGAATCGGCTGGATATTCGGGGTGCTGATCGAAACAGTAGTAGAACACCTTGGACTTCCCGGTCTGCGCTTCGAGCCGCGCCCAGATCCAGGTGTGCCAGCCGAAAGCCGCGTCGCGGGTGAGGTCGCGCGCGGTCTTCGCCACCGCTGCCGAGCCGGGTGGATAAGCTGCGATCAGCTTGTCGGCGAACGGGCCGTAGCGCGCCTTCACGGCCGCGACATATTCCTGCGGGGTTTTGGGCGGCGAAAAACTCGCGCCCTCGTCCGAGTTGTAGCCCACCAGAATGGGCGTGTCATTGTACCGCTTCGCCTCGTACAACTTGTACTGATCGTCGGGAATTACCCACCCGTCAATGATTGGCCAAGCCAGGCCCATACCGCGGCCGGCTGCTTGAAGCTTGTCAGCGGGCAATTTCCGCAGTTCCGCAATCGACGAGGCCCCTGCGGCTTTGGCGTACGCTTCGCCCGAGCGCTCTGCATCTGCCAGGCGCTTCAGGTTCTCGCCCGGAAAGGTCGTTGGCCGCGGCGGTCCGAACGATCCTCCGCTCTGCGAAATGGCGCCTTGAAACAGCCCTTTCGCTAACGGCGACGCGCACAGCATGCTCACCGCGATCCCCCCGGCCGATTCGCCGAAAATGGTCACGCGGTGGGGATCGCCCCCGAATGCGCCGATATTCTTCCGCACCCATTGGAGCCCCGCGATCATATCCAGCAGACCGTAATTCCCCGAGACATGATTCGGGCTCTCGGCGCTCAGATCCGGATGTGCCAGAAATCCGAGTCGGCCCACGCGGTAGGCGATGCTCACGAGCACGACGCCCTTTTGGGCGAGTTTCTCCCCGCTGTAGTTCGGTTCGGAGGTAGCGCCCGCATTGAACCCGCCGCCATAAATCCAAACCAATACAGGAATGCGGTCGCGCGGCGACTTCGCCGGAGTCCAAACATTCAAGTAGAGGCAGTCCTCGCCCGTTTCGGGTCCCTGACCCGCTGCGGGAGCTCTCATCCCCTGCACACACGAGGGCCCGAATTTAAGGGCTTGCCGGACTCCCTCCCATTTCGCGGCGGGCTCGGGAGCGCGCCAGCGGAGATCGCCGACGGGCGGCGCCGCGAATGGAACGCCCCGGTAGACCGTTAGACCGCTCTCGACGGCGCCTTGCACGAGGCCTCCCTCGACCTTGACCGGCGCGGGCATCTCGTCGGCCCAAAGCGCGGCCGCGATCATTGCGAGCAGTAGAATTCTCTTCATTGCAACCGCCTCCTTATGGCTTCGCCGCGAGTTCGTAAATGCTGATGCTGTAGCGCGGCAAAGTGAGTGTATCGGGAATGGCACCTACAGGCGAACTCGTGATTACCGGGTTCTGGATGTCGTCGCCGCTGGGGGCCAGCCTCCACAACGTACCTTTGCCCGCGTGCGCAGCGCCCGCGATGTTCAGCTTGAGCGCTTGATCGCCGTCCGTTGGATTTAGCACGGCCACGGTGAGGGTCTGGCGGTCCGCGGTCCAAGCGGCGGCCACGTCCAACGGAAACGTGGCGCTGCCGGCGTTGACCGCGGGTTGTTCGCCGCCCACCGCGTCTGTCACCTTGGGTTGCGGCGAATTGCCCGAGACTTCCACCGGGATCGAACCGAAGTGGTCGCGATAAATCTTGAAGACCTCGCCGTTGGCGTTCAGCTTCACGGGCGCTCCGTTGCGGCTGAGCAGCGAGGTAGCGAAAGTGTAGCCCGCCATCTGAAAGATGTCGGAATGGCGGAACATTTCGTGGAAAACCCAGGCGTACGACGGATAGATCGGATACTTGCCGTTACCCGCATAGGCCCATTCGTCCATATTGATGGGCTTGGGATGGGCCGCCAGTTCCGGCAGGACCTTCTCGTATTCTTTGTACGTCTCGTATTTGATGCGCACGTGGTTGGCGGGACGGCGCATCCAATCGGTGATCGGTTCCTTCGGATCGTTCGGCACTTGTTTGCCCTGCGCGAGATCGAAGTGCGTGCCGCCGTAGTTGTAGAAGTGTTCGCTGATCAGGTCGATGTTGTCGAAGCAATCCTTGAGCAGATTGCCGGTCCAATCCGCGGGGGACATGATCTTCGGCACGAGATCGGCGCCGAGTTTCAGGGCCTCCTTGGAACCGGTCATGGTGTCCGGCATGGCGCCGCTGGCGATCAGAACAATGGCGGGGTCCGATTTCCGCATGGCCTTGGCGAACAGGTTGTGCTTGTGTTCGAACTGCGCGAGCGGCATGTATCCGTACTGGTAGCTGCCCCACATTTCATTGCCGATGCCCCAGAATTTCACGCGATAGGGCTCGGGATGGCCGTTGGCGGCGCGCAGTTTGCCCATCGGAGTGCTGACGGCGCCGTTGACGTATTCGACATATTGCCCGGCCGACCACGCGTCGCCGAAGCCGGCGTCGACGGTGATATAAGCTTCCACGCCGAGGAGCTTGCACATCGTCATGAACTCCTCGGTACCGACATCGTTGGATTGCAGCGTGCGCCAGACCGGGTCCATTTCGGGCGGGCGCTTGTCGGGGTCGCCGATCGCGTTGCGCCATTCGAAGGCGGAAACGTAATTGCCGCCGGGCCAGCGATACACGCCGGAGCGAAGACTATGGAGGGCAGCCATGGCGTCGGGGCGGAAACCGTTGACGCTGTCGGCTGGCATCAGCGAAACCGCGCCGACGTGGAAGGAGCCTGTTCCCGTGCCGCTGATCTCGAATTGCGCCGTGCCGGACTTTTCCGCCTTGAATGAGAAGGTGAACTTCTTGTATGAAGTCCTCAGCGGACCGAGAGACACTATCTGGTGCACTTCGGGATTGTTAGCGTCCCAGAGGATGCCAACCGAGACCTTTGCTGTGGGGTCGCCGGCCAATTGGATGCGCCCGTTATAGGTGGCGCCCTCCACGAAGGTGAGACCGGACTGCCGGATGCCCCGAAGTTCCGCGCCTTCCAGTTTGATGAGCGGCGAATGATCGCCCACGAACGGATTCTTCGTGTCCATGAGGACGAATTCTGGTGGGCCGATGGGGACCCATCGCCGGGCAGGGCCGCGCCCTCGCCCCGGCCCGCGCCCTGCTCCGCCGGCGTCCGGTGGCGTTGCTGTCACCGGTACGACCGGATTGTAGAACTTGCGGTCGTCGAGCATCTCGCTCCAAAGACTGGTGTAGACCAGGCTCCCGGCGTGCTCTACAAACTGGCCATAGAGATAAGGAGAAATGGCGGCGCCGGTTTTGGAGGCGTCGACGCTAGCGCTCACGGTCTGCCCGGTGCCCGTCTGGGCCACCGCGGCGAGCGCGAAGAGGAGGAAATACGAGATTTTCATATTCTTCGGAACATAGGCGAAGTCGTGCAGCATGCCCGGCCCTGGATCGCAGTGCCTGTGCGCACCACTGTCGCGACCGGCATACTAGCGAACAGCCTACCTCAAAAGCAAAGACTCTTGCTGAGAAACGGCAGGACATGATTCTGAAAGCGATCCGCCACGGCGCTGGTGTGCGTGCCTGATACCCGGCGCGATACTGCCTGAGATTGCCTGCGTATTGGTGCGCATGATGTGGCCGGAATGCCCGGCGTTCATCAGTGCGGACGGTCGAGCGATCATCGTTAAGCGCGCGTATGCCATTCGACCTGCGGGGAGCGACCATGTTTGTGCCTAAGATCGACGACGGTGTGCCTATGCGGCAAACGGCCTTGGCCGAGATTGACCGAGTCGTTTCGGAGCGACTGGGCTGTGCACGTGTAGCGGGAAACGCCCAACCCGCGGCATTCAATCGGCAGGTGGCAATGTACCTGGCAAAGCGGGTAGGCGGTTGGAGCCTTACGAAGATCGGCAAGTTCTACAACGGCCGGCACCACACAACCGTGTGCCACGCAATTCGGCGAATTGAAGCACTCCGCGCGGTCAACCCTGACGTGGACGGTTTGTTGGCGGTTTTGATTGATCAGATCAAGGCTGTTGGGGTGAACATGCCTAGCCGGCGAGAACATGTAGTGAGAGGGATCGCCATAACGGAGTCGGCTCTACCAATTACAGAGGAGTTCTTGATGATTGTTGCGGACCGCCTCGCCAGCCACCTTAAAGTCAGAATTGATGAGATTCTTGACACGCGCCTGTTGGATGCGGGTTCTAGGAGAACGTAAACGCGGCGCGCCTTGAGCGGGCGCTCTAGGATCTAAGACGGCACGCCGGCGGCGCGAAACGAAAAGTGCTCGCCGGTTCGTATCGAGTTATCGATATCTGCGGCGCGGCCGATCAGAATCCGATTGTCATCTGAACGCATCATGAATGATTCACCGTCACGGCCGACCAGTCGTCCGCTGTAATTTTCGCCTGCGACTGTTGTCGCAATGTATGTGTCGTTCCAGTTGAAACTCTCGCGAGAGAGGAACAGGATCGCACGCCGCAGGGGTTGAATGCGCTCCGTGTCTATGATTTCCTCAAACAGGCGGGTCATCATCCCGAAGTTGCCTCTATTCGCCTCAATACTCGCCCGAACCATCCGCTCTCTGGTACCTGATTACCGGCATTACCCGGCAGGCTGGGCTGTAGCTGGTTGACCAGCGA
>OCTA010000644.1_pt1 | contig 31930 bp, 30 predicted proteins | sample 1538991 | NCBI WGS metagenome assembly OCTA01 (sample SAMEA3539302, study PRJEB22396) | soil metagenome | biome: tundra; feature: field; material: soil | place: USA | collected 2010-05 | depth 0.15 m | reverse complement strand
CGTTGATAGGGAGAAATAGTTGTCGTCGACCCAAAGAAATAGTTGACGCCGATCAGCCCAAGCCGTCCAAAGTTTGCGTTTGTGCCTTTTGCTTATAGTTTATGTTGGGGTAGGTCCCGACCAGCATCTGCGTGGTGGCCGTAACGGTCCACGGGCTTGCGTAGGTGTAGGCGTACTGGGTTTGGCTGTTCGTGGCGGCGCCTTGTGGGGGGTATACGTAGCTTACCCTGCAATAGGCGTCGTAATTCGCGTAAAGGCTGTGCCCGAGGTGTACGCGCTGTCGTACACCGACTGGTAGGGTGGCGCCACCGACGTGGGAGAAATGCTGGGGGTGTTGTAGAGGGCATTGGTGGCGAGCTGGCTTTGCCCGTTTGGAGAGATCTGCTCCGGCATGGCGAAGTTGGTGGCGATCATGGTGGTGACGTTGACCGAATGGCCGTTGCCGTCGTCCTGCTTCAGGGGCATGCCGGTACAGTCATACTGGCTGTTGACGGTGTGGCCGGGCCACGAGCCATGGGTTTATCGGGCTGGGTGGTGGGTTGGGCTGGGATCGTCTGATGGCGCTCGCGACAGGCAGTAGCCAGCGGACGCGGCATACAGAGGTTCACCCATGAGGTGGAGTACAATCAAGACGCGAGCGTCGGCTGGGTCCTGGTGTAGGGAGGTTAGGAGCACGACCGACGTGACGGTCCCAAGCAGGGCTGCGGCCAGGGCAAATACGATGAGGCCCGTCCGGCCAGCCCCGGCACCGAACATGCGCGTGGCCTGCAATACACAGGCAGCCGCACAGGCGGTGCCGACGTTGACGCCCAGCACCAGGGATAGGGCCAATGCGAAATGTTGGGTTGTCTGGGCCGCGTGAGCAAGGCATTCTTCAAGGATCATCACCGAGGAGAACCCGGCTAAAATGCCGGTCACGAGGCCCACGAAGGGGACTCCGAGGACGAGTGCCCCGGCGAGTGTAAAACGCTTTGGAGAGGCACTCGTCGCCAGCCAACCCGCCGCACGGCAAGCGCCGCCGGCCACAAGCAACGCGAGGAAGAACAGCCCGCCATCGATGATCCATGGCAGAGGGAGGCCGGGCTGTGGGCTTCGGACCGTGGCCAACTCCCGTAGAAAGGCAGACGTAACCGTGCCCGAAACGAGACCGCACAGCGCAAAGGTGGAAATCACCTCACGTTGAAACATCGGCCGAGCACCGTCACTGATCATAGCTTCACGTCAGACTGGTCTGCGCCTCATTGCACTCGGCCTGGCCCAGCCGATCAGGATGCCGACGTTCCGTCCCGCGCGATTTCTCCTGCGTCCCAAGCGATGTCGCACGTTAGCTGGGGCTGACCAGCACCATTTCGGGAGCCAACTCCGCGTTTGCGCACTAACGGATTAGCTGTCGTCGTCCCCGTCGTCGCCCATTGTGGCACAGAATATGTCGAAGCAGCCACCGCCGCCGTCACTGGTGCCAGCCGTGCTTCCGCTCCCGGCGGTACCAGCCGCGCTGCCGCCCCCGGTATTTGGGTTTACGACCCAAGGTGGAATTGGCGTATTCCAGGTGCCGAGGCTTGAGATGCTCCCCTCCGCTATCGAGAGTACCTGGGGGGGCTGCCCCTGTTGGTAGGTCCAAATCTCCAGAGATGGATAGCCACTGTAGGTGCTTCCTGGGTTGACGGTAACCTGTCCCTCCGGGGTGATTGTCAACCATATCGACAAGTTTATCGTCCCCGTCGGCGCTAACGGCGCCAGAAACGTGGACGCGAAACCGTTCTCCGCCGATGCCACGATGCTTACTTGGGCGTTTCCGTTCGGGTCGATGTAATCGTTGATAGCCAGTTGCGTGAATTGCCCCTGCGCGGAAAGCGCCCCAATATAGCCACCCCCAAGGGAGACAAAGCTTTCGGAGACTTGCGCCAAGACCCCCACCGAACCGGTCGTTGGGTCGTATGTAACCTCGAATTGGTCCTTATAGCCGCCACCGGAGGAATCAGGGCCCCGATTATTGCCAAGGCCAGCGCCGATGGGACCCCAGTCCCCACCGGGGACCGTCGGAGTGCTGATGAAGGTGCCCACGCACACACCAACCTGGCCTTGCCCGAGCCCGCTGGGCTGCTGGCATTTCCCACTCGGGTCGCTGTTATTGACGGGGTCGTCGCCCGCATACGCGTACAGGTTCCAGCTTCCGGGGTCGCCGAGATGGGCACCGCGCCCGCTCGCGTCCGGCGTCATGAACCTTCCCCAAGTGTTCGAGTAGTACCGGTTCATCGCGTAGTCGAGGCCCGTCAGGCTGTCGCGCGTGTACGTGGCGTACTTCTCGGTGTCGTTGGTAGTGGTGTTGTTGTCGCCGTAGTACTCCACGCCATAGGGAAAGTATGTGTGGCCTCCAGTGGCGGAGTTCCAGCGCACCGAGCCGAGCCGGTCCCGCGACACGGCATTCCCTTGCGCGCTGATCAGCTTGCCCGCGAAGTATACATTGCGGCTCTGGAACGTGAAATTGACTTGGCTGCCCGTTGTGCCGGCGATAGTGTACGCCGCCAGCTTCTTGCCACCCGCCCCGAATATGTAAAGCGTCTCGGTGCCCGTGGAGTTGCGGAAGTACACCCGGCGGTTGGATGGGTCGTAGGCGTAGGCGTTCGTCGAGTTCACTGTCTGCAGCCGGTTGGCCACGTCGTACCCCAGAGTCGCGGACGGAGGAGGGCCGTATGCGGTTACGTTACCGTTACCATCATACGACACCCCCACGAATTGGTTTGTGGGCTGCCCGTTCACCACGCTAATCGCTTGGCTGAGCGGTGGCGCGGCGTTGCCGCTCATGCCTGTAAGGTTGCCGAAGCCGTCGTAAGCGTAGGTCTCCGACCAGGGCGTCGCGTTCGCCGACGGCAGCGGCGTGCTGGTGGCGGTGATCAGCCGCTTCAGGCTGTCGTATTGATAGGCGATCGTTTCTCCAGTGACCGTGTCGGCGCTGCTGGCGATTTGGCCGTTGTTCATGCCGAATCGTGGGATTGGCGTAGTTGTAGGTCATGTTCAGCAGCTTGGTCCCGCTGGAGGATTTGGTCACGCGATTGTACAACTGGTTCAGGGTGTTGTCGAAACCTTTTGCGCTACACGTTCATGGCTTTAGTGTTAGAAAGAAGGAGGCTAACAAAACGAGCAGGTTCCACTCGAGCGGACCCGACTCAACATCACGCGCAAGGATGGCAAGAGTACGCGCTAGCGGACTGTCGAGCCCTAGTGTGGACCAGTCAATCACTAGTGATCGCACGAACCGATAGGTAACGAGGGACTTAGTCAGTGCGCCTGCAAGAAACACTGCTACGATGACGACGTAAAGCCACTGAGTCGACAAGGTATGGCGTAGGGCTGCCTCCAGCACAAGCGCTCCAATATTGACACCTGAAGCCGCCATTGACAACCAGAACCAACGTGAGCGGCTGAGCTCGGTCTGAAATACTTCAAGCTTCGACGGCGCAGGTGGTGCCAGTATGTACCACTTAAACATTTTAAGGCTGTCCCGTTGCTATTGCGCAACCGAGCTTTATGACGACACCCTCGCCAAACGCAGCCCAGCCGATTCCGACCACGGGCCCAGAGAAGTTGAATGCGCCGCCCAGCTTGGAGTATCCGCCAGCCCCCATTAGACCCCAGGAAGCCCCACCCGTCAGGACGGAGCAGATGCTTGAGTTGCTCAGATTCTGGCTCACCTGATTGGCCACCTGTTGTCCGGTAGGTGATAGAGGCACGTCGCACACCCCATTGACTAGTGTTTGGCCAGCAGGGCATGACGTCGGGGGCTGTTGAGGAGGCGTCGCGGGCGGACAGTCCGCCGCCCCTCTTATTTTGAGTCGCCCCGGTTGCCTGGCCGCGTTAGCCTTGTCGTCGCCGCCTCCCCCACCGGGGAGGATGAAGCCGCTGTCCCCACCTCCGGTGTCGCCGCTGGCCTCCCCGTCGCCGGATCCGGCTCCGGATGACCCGTCCTCCGCTGAGCCGCTGTTCCCGTTAGTCCCGCCGTTCGGGTCCTGGCTGTTGTCGCCGCCTGAGTCATCGCCGCTGTTGTCGTCCCCCGAGCCATCGTCGGAGCAGTAACCCCACCGATCGTTTCTGTTGATCGGATCGCCGAGTGTGTACATGTAGCGGTTCCAGCTCTGTGGATTCCAGAGATTGGCGCTGCCGCCGTACGGGTCCGGCGTCACGAACCTGCCCCAATTGCTCGCGTAATACCGGTTCACCGCATAGTCCAGCCCCGTCACGCTGTCGCGGGTGTAGGTGGCGTACTTCTCCGTATCGTTGGCGGACGCGGTGTTGTAGTCGAAGCCGTAGGGATAGTACGTGTGGTTGCCGCTGGCGCTCGACCAGCGCATCGAGCCCAGCCCGTCAACCGACACCGCATTGCCTTCCGCGCTGATCAGCCGGCCGCCTAAGTACACGTTACGGCTCTGGAAGGTGAAATTCACTTGGCTGCCGGTTGTGCCGGCGATGGTGTACGTCGCGATCTTGCCGCCGGGTCCGTAGATGTACAACGTCTCGGCGCCCGCGGAGTTGCGGAAGTAGACCCGCTGGTTGGCGGGGTCGTAGGCGTATGCGTTGGTCGAGTTCACTGTCGTCAGCCGGTTCGCCACGTCGTAGGTCAGAGTCGCGGCCGGAGGCGCGCCGTATGCGGTCACGTTTCCATTACCATCATAGGGCACTCCTACGAACTGGTTTGTGGGTTGCGCGTTCACCACGCTAATCGCTTGGCTGAAGTTTGGCGACCCGTTGCCGTTCATGCCTGTCAGGTTGCCGAAGCCATCGTAGGCGTAGGCGTCCGACCAAGGCTGCGGGTTCGCGGGCGGCAGCGGCGTGCTGGTGGCGTTGATCAGCCGCTTCAGGCTGTCGTATTGATACGCGATCGTTTCGCCGGTCACCGCGTCGGTACTGCTGGCGATCTGGCCGTTGTTCATGCCGGTCGTGGGATTGGCGTAGTTGTAGGTCATGTTGACCAGCTTGTTCCCACCGGCGGTGGGGGTGGTCATGCGCTGCGTCAACTGCTGTAGGGTGTTGTACGTCCAGGTCTCGTTGCCGGAGGGGAAGGTGGCGTTGGTGATCTGGTTGGCCGGGTTGTATTGTACATAGCTGGCCCAGGTGGTAGTTGGTGTTGTCGGTCAGGCCGACGGGACGCTCCAGACCGTCGAGTGCGTAGGTGAGGGTCAGGGGGCTCGGACTCGGATACTGGATGGACGTGAGCGTGCCCAGGCCGTCATAGCCGTAGGTCGTGGTGAGCAGGCCGGAGGCGGTTGGGTTCGTTTTCGAGACGGACAGGGCCTTGGTGGCTACTTGGCCGGCGACGTTGTAGGTGTACTGGTTCTGCAGGGTCCAATTGTTCGTGCTGCCTAGGCCGCTGGCGAAGGTGGCCGTGGTCAGCAGGCCGTAGTAGGTCGCGCCGCTCGGGGTGGTGTCGTAGGTGAAGCTCTGGAGCTGGTTGAGGTCTTCCGTGGCGGTTGTGCAGGTTGAGTTGCAGACGAAACGGTGGATCGCCGTCAGCCGCTGGAAGGTGTCGTAGTTGTATAGCTCGTAGTTGTGATTATTGTACGTCTTAGTGGATAGGGTGCTGTCCTGGTTGTAGGCGTAGGCGACGGTACCGTTTTCCGGATTAATGGCGGTTTTCAGCCGTTGGCTGGAATCGTAGGCGAAGGTGCGGGTCTGGGTTCCGGTGCTGCGCGGCATGTTCACCTGCAGCAGGTGGTTCAACGCGTCGTAGGAGTAACCGGTAAACAGCGTGTTCGATCCGGCTGGCGCGGCCGTCAGCGGGTATTGGCTGGTTGGGACAGGCGGCAGCGTCCCCGGATGGGCCGGGTCCGGCTCCAGCACCGTCACCAGGTTGCCGAATGCGTCGTTGGTGTACTGCTTCCAGTTGCCGGCGGGATCGGTCACGGTGGTCACGTTGCCCTGATAAAGGTATTGGGTGATGCTGCCGTCGGGGAGGGTGATTTTGATAGTGCGGCCCAGGGCGTCGTATTGGTAGGTGGTCACGGGCGGGTTGGCCTGACCGGGCGGGTACGGCTGCGTCCGGCTGCTCATCTTGCCGAAGGGCGAACAGGCGCATGGCGCGTACGTGGTGTCCACTTCGGAGACCGGCGTCTGGCTGTCGTTCGGGGGCGCCTCAGCGGCGGTGGTCGAAACGCTCACTGCCCGGCCTAAGCCATCCAGGGTTTGCGTCCGGACGCTTGACTTCCAATAATAGTTAGGGGAGCTGCCGGACATCACCTGCGTGGTCGCTGCAATGGTCCACGGGCTCCCGTAGGTGTATTGGTAGTAGGTGCCGGTGCTGTTCTGGTACCCGGTCGGGGGATACACGGCGCTTACCCGTCCGTAGAGGTCGTACGTGGTGTAGGAGGCTGTGCCCGAACTGTATTTGCTGTTGGGCTGGAACACCGATTGGTAGGGAGGCGCCACCGACGTAGGCGAGAGGCTGGCGGTGAGGTACAGCGCGTTGGTGGACAGCAGGGCCGAGCTGTTTGGGGTTAGCTGCTCGGGTAGCGTGAAGTTGGTGGCAGGCCCCGTGGCGACGCTCACCGAATGGTTGTTTCCGTCGTTTTGGCTGGAGACTGTGCCAGTGGCGTAATATTGCGTGTTGACGGTATGGCCGGGCGTGAGCGACTGGGTGAGGTTGCCGTGCGCGGCGTAGGGGCGGGGGGTCGTGTCTTTCTCGCGGGGGACGCCGCCCGTCGGGGTGACCATCGCGAGGGTGTCGTAGTAATTCGTGACCAGGGTGACGCTGTTGCCGCCGCTTGTGAGGGTGCTCTTGAGCAAGCGGTTGCATACGGAGTTAAAAGACTGCTGGACGGGTCCGCAATACCCGCCCGTTAACGTTGACGAGTATGTGTTCGTGTACGACCGCGTGGTCCCGTTGTAATCGGACACCGCCAAGGTGAGCACGTTGCCGTAGGTATCCAGCGTCTGTGTGCTGGTAGTTGCCTGCGCCCAGGGCTGCCCTTCATCCAGCGTAGTCTTGACTTGGCTGAGGTATGCGTTGCCGGCCGAATCCGGTGTCCACTGATAGGTCGTATCGCGCATCGGCGATGATGCGCCGAGGGCCGTTTCTTGCAATTCACTGACCAATTCGATTTCGGCGGTGAACTGGGAAGGGGCAAGCTGGGCGGATGGGCAATTGGTGTATCCGTTAGGGTTCGTGCAGTAGAAGGACCAGGATTTCTGGGCACCGGTGGGATCCTGGAGGATCATCCCGGAATGCACGGTGATCCCTCCTGATACGTCCGCGGCGGGGGGTGAAGGCGTAGGCATTAGTTTTGCGCGGTGTGGACCCCGGATCCCGTGGCCCAAGGCGAGGGCCATCAAGCTCTCGCTGGTGGCCGGCTCTGCTTCGGCAGTGCACCGGATGATGCCCGTGCATACCAGCGATTCCCCTCAGCTACGCCAGCGGCCGACAATCTTGCTCCGAACGGCCGAGCATCCCGCCGTGAAGAAATAGAGCATCAGCGCGTTGAGCCCCGACAGGAGAAAGCAGAGAACCGCGCAGCCTGCAACTGCAATGCCATGGACCTGAGTTCCCGCCGCCACGTCATTCACAAACAGACTCCATGGCCACGACAGAAATGCGAACGGTATAAACGAGAATCCAAACTGGTCGTGGACGATCAATGCCGCGATATAGCTTCCGACAACGCTCAACCAGTAGATCCCAGCCACAATGATTGCCGGTTTTCGTTTCATATGGCCCAGATCCCTGTTTGAATCCCGTCGGTCATGATGGACGCCGCCGGCTATGGGAACTGGCCATAGAGGGGCGTGTTCCACCCGGGGGTACGGGGTGGTGCAGTGAAGTATTGGTCCACATAGCCGCCTGGGTAGGATTGTCCACGGCGGCCTGCCATCCCGCCGTCACGCTGTTCGGGTATACCTCGGTGGTGAAGGCGTCGGCGTTATTTGGGTTCACTGGGGAGGGCGGAACGATGTCCAGCGGGCCGAATTGCACCTGCGAGATGAGGTTTCCGCCGGCCACGCCGATGCCGCCAACACCGGGCAGCCCGGGAGTCGCCAAGATGTTTGTCTGATAGACCTTGCCGTTGACCATGATATTGGCGCTGTTGCCGGATACAACGGTGCGAATTGTCATGTTGTTCCAGCAGGACACTATGAGGCCCTGAAGGTACGTCACCTGCTGCACCTGCTGTCCATTGTTGTACATTTCGTATGCCGACAACGAGCCGGTGCACAGGCCCCAGCCGGGACACGACTGCACGGCCAGGCTCACCGCGAAATATGTGGTATTCGCAACGGATGGGTTGCCTGACGCCCGCAGGTACTGAAAATAGGTTGTGTTCGCTCCCACGGCGCCTGGCACTATCGTCAGGGTCGTGCTCACTTCGTAGTCGGAGTGGCTGGGATCGAACCCGGAAGGGTTAGCAGGGGTGGCAGCCACTGTCGCGATCACACTGCCGCTGGGGCCATAGCTGTTGGTGCCGGTGGAAAAGCGGGCCCCAGTGTATATTCCGGCTGCGCCATACACGGTCCAGTCGGCGGTTTTGAAGGTCGGGCCCGGAAAGGTGTCGGTGAAGGAGTATGAGTACCCCCCGGAACTCGTTTGGCACTCTATGCTCTGGGGATACTGGGAATTTCCAACGGGAACCGTGGTGCCGCCGAACATGGCGGTAATGACTTGAACCTGATTGTCCATCACGGTTTGCGGGACCCCAAACGACCAGACATAACCGATCTGCGTGGTGCCGAGGTAGACACCGTCGCTGTAAACGTCGACGCTGGCGGGCGCACCATTGACGGTGGCGGTGCCGCTGATGCTCTTGCAGGAGGCCGACGTGATGGAACCCGAGTAGCTTTGCGCGAAAGCAGCCCACCGGCCGCTGCGAAGTACAGGATGCGGACGCGGGCCTGGATCATTGGATGGCCACCCCAAAGTTCCGCAAAGAGAAGTCCTTCCGGTATTGGCTGACGGCCGCTTGGATCTGGCTGCCCGGGGCGCGGCCCTTCTCGAAGATCAGGACGCCGGACGTGTGGTCGGCGAGGATCGGCAGCAAGGCCGTCCGGTCCACCGCCACCAGCTCCGCTATGGCGTGCTTGCCGTCGTCACTCAACTCGAAGGCGTAGGCGATGATGCCAGTGCCTGGGGTACCGGTTAGCGTCCCCGCTGGGGCGTATTTGGGCCGGATGGGATCGGCGGCAGTGCCGGATCCGATTAGCGGCAGCACCCCCACAACGCGGTGGTAGATGTTGTGTGGATCGACGCTGCGCTGCGCGGGGAGCGCGATGCAGCAGATGAATAGAACGAAAGTCAAGCGGCGGAAGACACCCATGGCATTCCCTCTTCGTTTATCTTCGTTTACTAAAGAACAACCCTCTAAGTCAGTCTGGCGGCAGCGATTTTTACTTACAACTCGAGCCTCGCAATCTCATCGGGATAATTCTGCTTGTCGTAACTAGAAATCACGTGGCGCTTTGAGTGAGAGTGTCACGACGAGAGAAGTATTTCAATGCACTTTTTTGTTTGTAACGAAATTTCACGAGTATGGTCGCGTCGTCGCTCGAAAAAATGCGCGGTGTAGACAAATTCGACAGACGCTTTTTCGCCCTTGTTCCTCTACCGGAACCGGTGGCCGGTATGGTAGAGTCATATCCAAGCCTTATCCAAGCCATGGACGATCACAATCACCCCGCACACGAAATGCTGCGCGTCATGCGGCCGATGTATGCGCGCCACTGGCTGCTGGGACCGGCTGCCCGGCATGCTATTCCCGAGGACGGGATGCCGCCCGCCACGGCTTATCATCTCATCCACGATGAACTGATCATGGATGGCAGCTCGCGTTTCAATCTGGCCACGTTCTGCGGCACGTGGATGGAGCCGGAGGCGAGCAAGCTGATGGCGGAGACTTTCGACAAGAACATGATCGATAAAGACGAGTATCCGCAGACGGCGGAGCTCGAAATGCGTTGCGTCCACATGCTGGCAAAACTGTGGCGAGCGCCCGATCCCGAGAACACGGTGGGCACGTCCACGATCGGCTCCAGCGAGGCCTGCATGCTGGGCGGCCTGGCCCTGAAATGGCGGTGGCGCGAAAAGATGCGCAAAGCGGGCAAGCCGGCGGAACGGCCGAACCTGGTTTTGGGCACGAACACGCAGGTCTGCTGGCACAAGTTCATGCGCTATTGGGATATCGAAGAGCGCCCGGTTCCTTTGGAGGGGAACGAGCGTGTGACCGATCCGGGACGGGCCGCTCAGGCGTGCGACGAGAACACCATCGGGGTGGTCTCGGTGCTGGGGAGCACGTTCACCGGCGACTACGAAGACGTCGAGGCGTTGAGCGCCGCTCTGGACAGGCTGCAGGAGAAGACCGGCCTGGATATTCCGATCCATGTGGATGGCGCGAGCGGGGCCTTTGTGGCGCCGTTCTTACAGCCGGGGTTGCGGTGGGATTTCCAATTGCCGCGCGTGAAATCGATCAATACATCGGGACACAAATATGGCTTGGTGTATCCCGGGGTCGGCTGGGTGATCTGGCGCGAGGCCGCGGATCTCGATCCGGACCTGATCTTCAACGTCGACTATCTGGGCGGGACGATGCCCACGCTGGCAATTAACTTCTCACGCCCGGCAAGCCAGGTAGTGGCCCAATACTACAATTTGATCCGGCTGGGGAAATCGGGCTATCGCGCGATTCACCAGGCGTGCCAGGATGTGGCCGTGCGGCTGGCTGGCCAGATCGCGGATCTGGGGCCGTTCCAAATCGTTAGCGGCGGGACCGATCTGCCGGTGTTTAGCTGGACTTTGAAGGAGGACGCGCACTGGTCCTTGTACGACCTGGCTGACCGGTTGCGCGACCGCGGCTGGCAGGTGCCGGCGTACCGCATGCCCGCCAACCGGCAGGAGATGGTGGTGCAACGTGTGGTGGTGCGCAACGGGTTCACGTGCGATTTGGCGGATATGCTGGTGAGGGATATCCGCCGGCATCTGGATTGGTTCGTCACCCAGCCGGGATTGCGGCCCAAAGTGGAAGGGCCGCAGTTCCATCACTGACTTGATCTTGGGCGAGTTTCGCTCGCCTGCGGGTCCAGGGGACCCGCGCAGACAGTGTGCAGGATGGGGTCTGCCCGACTAACTCCGGCGAGCAAACGTTCGATCTCGCGCGCGATCTCGGCCGGCGCGCCGGTGGCATCCACGCGACGGCAGCCGCCGTGGCGGTAATACGCGATCACCGGACCGGTGGCGTCATGGTAGGCCTTCAGGCGGGCCAGGATCACTTCCTCGGTGTCGTCTTCGCGGCGGATCAAGGGCTTTTGATCGTCGTCGCAGATTTCGCCAACTTTCGGCGGCTGCGAAAGCATATTGTAGATGCGTCCGCACTGGCCGCATTGGCGGCGCGCGGTGATGCGCGAGACCAGCACGTTCGCGGGCACATCCAGAAGGATGGCGATGGGTTTGGGCAGGCCTAGTTTCCGCACCAGGCCGTCGAGGAACGCGGCCTGTTCCAGCGTGCGCGGGTAGCCATCCAGCAGGAAGCCGGAGGCGCAGTCCGGCTGCCGGATTCTGGCGGCCACGATCTGGTCCACGACATCGTCGCCGACCAGGCCTCCGGACTTCAGGATGGAACAGGCCAGGCGGCCCAGATCGGTGCCGGCCTTGCATTCGGCGCGGAACATCTCGCCGGTGGAAATGGCTGGGATATGGAAGCGCTGGGCAATCGACGCTGCCTGTGTGCCTTTACCGCAGCCGGGCGGTCCGAATAATAAGACGATCACGGTGACCTCCGGGACCGGCGGATCACAGGCCGAAGCCTGTGCCGCCAAAACAGATTTACAGGTCCGATAATATTTTACCATCGGGCGAGAGGCGCATGCGCGTGCCCCTCCATTCGACCGTGTTGCCGGAGAGACCGCACACCCAGATGGCGAAGCCCCAAAGGTCGCGGAAGGGGATCCAACAGGCGCGGCGGAGCGCGGCGGGATCGCGCAGCACGCCCCAGCCCACCGAGATTCCGGCGAGCAGGCGGATGGCGAGCGCCGCCACGCCGGCCGGCCATGCGCCCGCGGCGATGGCGACGATGGACCAGAATGTGGCGTGGGTGACCAAGTAGCCATAATAGCCGCCCGGGCGCGATACGCGGATGGCGCGCGACCAGCGCAGTTGGTGACGCCAGACTTCGCCCCAAGTAGCGCTGCCGAGGTGCGTTTCGACGACGGCCGGGGCGAAGACTACGCGCAGGCCGAGGCCGCGGATGCGGCGACCGAGCTGGTAATCGTCGGCCAGGTAATCGCCGATGGACGGGAAGCCGCCGATGCGGCGCAGGTCTTCGGCGCGCAGGAGCATGGTGGAACCGAGGGCGAATTCCACCGAGCCGAGCATGCGCGCCACCAGCACGCTGGGTGCGAATTCGGTGGCTACGCCCAGAGCTTCCCAGCGGCCGGGCCCGTTTTCGGACTGCGCGCGATAGAGGCAGGTGACCAGGCCGGTGTGAGGCCGATCGAGGAGCGCGGTCACTTGGCGGAGGTAGTCCGGCGATACCCTTATGTCGCTGTCGTTGATCAGCAGGAGCGGGTGGCGGGCCTGGGCGGCGAGGTCGGTGAGAACGCCGACTTTGCCGTTCGGCATTTTGGTGGAGGTGAGGATCAGACGGATGTGGCGCGCGGGGAATTCCGCAATGAGACGGCGGATATCGTCGGCGGCGGGGTCGTTGGCGCGGCCGATGCCGAACAGGATCTCGTACTGCGGATAGTCTTGCAGAGCGTGCGAACGGATGGCTTCGTAGAAGTGCGGATCGCGGCCGTGCACGGGCTTCAGGATGGAGACGGGGAGGCTGGCGGTGGCGGGCGCGCTAGCGGGGGACCTGCGCCACCGCAAGGCCGCCACGATCACCAGCAGCCAGTAGGCGGCTGAGGCGAGCGCGGGGACAGCCAGCCAGATCACAGCGAGAGGAGCGCCACGCCGCAGGCCACCAGCGATGCGCCTGCCCAGCGCCCCAAGGTCACAGGCTCATGCAACAGATACTTGGCGAGCACGGTTTCGAGCACGTAGCTGGCGGCGGTGGCCGGCACGGAGAAGCTGAGATCGGCGACAGAGAGAAGCGCGATGAAGGCGAAGAAGGAGACGGTCATGGCGGCCACGGAGGCGACGATCAGCTTATTGCGCGCCAGCAGGGCCAGCACGCGTCCGAGGGCGCCGGGCCGGAAATCGCGAATTTCGCCGTGACGCTTCATGGCCGCGGCTTGCAGCACGTCGGAGACGGTCGTAGCTGCGGCGATCACGGCCACCAGCAGCCATTTCATGACGGCGCTCCGGAGCGATGCGGGGCGGTGCCGGTAATGCCTACCGCGGTGCGCGCCACCAGGGCCACGCCGGCCACGATCAGCAATATGCCAGCCCAGCGCCAGCGGGAGATCGCCTCGTGCAGAAACAGCTTGCCCGCGAGGGCCGACAGCACGTAGCCGATGGAGGTGACTGGCAGCACATAACTGAGGTCCGCCCAACTGAGCAGAGCCATGTGAGAGAAGAGCCACAGGATCAGCAGCGAGATTCCCAGGGCGACCCAAGGATTAAAGACCGCGCGCATGTAGGCTAGGGGCGAGACGGTGAGCAGGCGTCCGACCTGCCGCATGCCCCAACTTAGAGAAAAGTTTCCGCACACACTGGTGAGGACTACTAGTAAGGTGAAGAACCGGGTTTTGTAACGGAGGCGCGCGGCGTGTAGGTTCATCGCATTTTACTGTGGCGCACGCTTCAGCGTGCTGCTGTCGGCTTCAGCCGACAGTTCCCCGCCGGCATGTAGCTCAGGGACGGCGAACTGAAGTTCGCCGCTGCACGCTAAAGCGTGCGCCACACTAGTCACCGGAGTTGGCCGTGGCGGGAGCCGCGGCGTTGGCCTTGCGCTCGGAGGCTACGAACTTTTTCCGTTTGGAACGCAACGCCATATACTCGCGGGCTTCCTTGGACAGACGCTTGCGCTCGGTGGAATCGAAGATGGCCTTGCGCACCACGCGCCAAATGACTCGCGGGCGGAAATAGTATTCGCCGTAGAATCGCTCGACCCATTCCACCAGCTCGCCGCGGTCGAGGCCGGGATAAATGATGTTGGGAAGCTGGTGTCCGGTCTCATCAGTCATGGCGTCTAAGGTGATCAGCCCGTTGTTCTTGACGTAATCGTAGAATTCGGTGCCGGGGTAGGGGTGCGCGAGCGAAACCTGGATGGTTTCCGTATCCAGCCGTTTGGCGAAATCGATGGTCTTGCGGATGCTTTCGCGCGTTTCGCCGGGCAGTCCGATGATGAAATCGCCATGCACGATCAGACCCAGCTTCTTGCAATTATCGGTGAAGCGCAGGGCCATATCGATGGTGGCCCCCTTTTTGATGTTCTTCAGGATTTGCTGTTCGCCGGATTCGTAGCCCACGATCAGCAGGCGGCAGCCGGAATCCTTCATGGCCTTCAGGGTGTCGTAATCGGTGGTCACGCGCGAGGTACACGACCAAGTGAAATTCAGCGGCTTCAGCTTCTTGCACAACTCGACGGTGCGCGCCTTCTGATAGTTGAAGGTGTCGTCGTCGAAGAATATTTCCTTGACATAGGGAAAGGCCTCTTTGGCGTAGGCCACTTCGCGCGCGATGTCGTCGGTGGAGCGCAGCCGCCAACGGTGACCCGAATGCGTCTGGGGCCATAGGCAGAAGGTACACATCGCCGGGCAGCCGCGCGAGGTGTAGAGCGAGATGAAGGGATTCAGCAGAAACGGGACGTTGTAGCGCCGGACATCGAGATCGCGCTGATAGATCTTGGTGACCCACGGCAGCTCGTCGAGATTCTCGATGGGGGCCCGCTCCGGGTTGTTGACGATATGGCCGTTCTTGCGGAAGCTGACGCCCGGCAAATCCTCCACGGGCGTGCCGCGGGCGTAGTCGGCGATCTGGTAATCGAACTCGCGGCGCACCACGAAATCGATGGCGGGCGAGGTGCGCAGGGATTTCTCCGGCTCCACGGTGACGGGCGGTCCGACGAAGACGACCTTCAGCTTGGGGTTGGTGTCCTTCATCATCTCGGCCATCTTCACGTCCACGTGAAAGCCGGGGGTGGACGTGAAGAGCACGAGCAGCTCGAAGTCGTTGGCCATGGCGACGGTCTGCTCGATGGAGATCTTGTGCGGGGGCGCGTCGACCACTTTGCTATCGGGCAGCATGCCGGCGGGATAGCAGAGCCACACGGGATACCAGTAGGATTCGATTTCCCGGGTGGCCGGCCAGCGCGAACTGGCGCCGCCATCGAAGCCTTCAAAGGAAGGCGGATTCAGAAACAGTGTTCTCATGTAATGGTCACTCGACGGGCGCGCCGTTATTGATCGCCCAAATCTACGAGACTCGCCCGCTTGGGGCCGCCGGCCAACGATACGTTCCGGAAATCGATGGTAAGCTCCGCCGGACCCACCAGTCGGGTGTCCACTACGCTGTGGATCTGGCGCGGAACCGAAATGCCGTCTTGAATCGCATACTCTTTGACAAATTCGATTTTCTTCAAGAATATCGAGGGAGGTTTGACGAGGCGGCCGGATTCGCGGACGCACAGGGATGTCTTTACGTCGATCCAGACTTCGCCTTTGAAAAGGCCCACCAGCTTGCGCCGCGGGGTTACCTGAAATACGTCGACGGTTTGGCCGCCGGACTGCATTGGTCCTTTATATCTGAACTTGTAATTGGCCGGCGTGACGGCCAGAGACGGGGAACCGTCGGCTTGGGCGTCGGCTTCGGCTGCGAGATATCTGGCGATTACGTGATTCTTGACGGAATTGTCGCCTTCGAAGTGGAGGGCTTCGTAGGTGATGCGGCCCAGGCGCGAGATGCGGCGCAGCCCGCGCAACCGGCCGTGCTTCTTGAGCTTGGGCAGGGAAGCTTCAATATCCACTTCCATGGAGGAGCCGGCGAGGGCGCGTTCCTGCTGCTGCGACGCGGCCCAGTAATTTTCGACGACAGCATCCGGGCCGGTCACCGTGGCGGCGCTCAGCGCCCCGAGGGACACAGCGAACAAACAGAAAAAGTGCCAATTCATAATGGATCGCAAGGTGTTAATCCAGGATAACAGAATGTACCATCGTGTAGATGATCACCACAAGCCGGAGGTTGCAAATTCGGCGGGATGCTGCAGAGATTGTGGGGCAGACCTCAATAGTGATGAAAACCCGTGTGGCGCACGCTTCAGCGTGCCGCTGTCGGCTTCCGCCGACAGTTCCGCGGCAGGCGCGTGGCGCTGGGGCACGGCGAACTGAAGTTCGCCGCAGCACGCTGAAGCGTGCGCCACGGAGTCCTGCCCCACGCGCTACATCCGCCCCTTGATCCCCGCTTCCAAAGAAATCTTGTGCGCTTCCAGGATGTTGCCGGTGGCGCGCTCCAGTGCGGCGCGGGCCTTCACGTACGCGCTTTTCGCCGCCACTTCGGTGGATTTCGCCTGGGCTAACAGGCTCTCGTATTGGATGACAAAGAAAGCGGTGGAAGCGCCCACTTCGTATCTCATCTGCTCGGCCTCCAGCGACTCCTGCTGGTACCGCCGCGCCTGCACCGCGGCTTCGTAGGACGCGCGCGCGCGGCGGAGGGCGATCACCGCGTCTTCGACCTCCAGGCGCGCCTCGTTCTGCAACTGGCGTAGACGCACTTCCGATTGTTTGAGCTGCAACTCATCGCGCGCCAGATCGGCTTCGGCGATACGGTTATGTATTGGCACTGTCACCTGCACGCCGATTTGGTAAGTGGGGTACTTTTGAGTGAATAGCTGGTCGAGCACAGTGCCATAGCCGCCGATGAAGGGCGTGTTCGTAGCCGTCGAAAACCCGCTCAGCGGGCCGGCCAGACCGTTGCTCTGCACCACGCCGACTAGGTCCACCTCGGGCAATGTGGCGTTCCGCGCTCCCTTCAGACCGATCTGGGAGTTCTCGATCTGCAGGCTGGCCTGGCCCAGATCGGGGCGATTGGCCAGGGCTTCGGTGAACAGATCTTGTATGGGCCGGATCTCTTCCTTCTCGGGGATATCCAGCGGATCGGTGGGGATGATGGTGGCGGCCTGCACTTCCGGGTCCGCATTGCCGGTGCGCGTAAGCAGGTTCTTCAGAATGGCTTGTTGCTCTTCCAGCACGCCGCGCGCGTTGATCAGGTCCTGGCGGGTGGCGAAAAGCTGGGCGTTGGCGCGGGTCAACTCGACCGGCGCCAGCGTGCCTTCGTCCACCTGCGCCTTGCTGTCCGAGTATAGCTTCTCGGCGGCGGCGACGCTTTCCTGCTTCACCTTCACGTCTTCGTAGAGCGCCACGAAATCGGTGTAGAGGCGAATCACGCCGTAGACGGTAGCGATCAGTTGCTGGTGAAAGAGCAGCGTGTTGATCTTACGGTCGTTGGCCGCAATACGGATGAAGCGCGTGTTGAGCGCGGTTCCGAAACCGCGTACCAGAGGCTGCGTGATCGTCAGGCCGAGACTGGAGTTGGTGTAAGGATTGTAGTTGGTGGTCAGGCCATTCTGCGACTGGTGAGTGTTATTGAATGCCAGGTTTACCTGCGTGCCGGTGACGAAGGATTGCACCAGGCCGGCGTTGGCGTTGAACCCATTGGCGACCAGGGAGGGTACGCCGTACGACAGGATGTCCAATTCGGGCGTGGCCTGGTGCATCCAGTTCAATTGCCCGACGATGGACGGATCGAAGATCGGAACCGGGGTTCCAGTGGATTGAGGGATGGAGCCTTGAATCGACAAATTGGTTATAGGCTCGCCGAGGGCGCCCAGTTCCAGGGCATTAGTCGTTACCGTAGTGCCCGTGGTGACGCTGGTGGCCGAAGCCGGGTTGGTTGTGACAGGACTGAGCGGGCCGCCTGCGCCGGTGGGAGCCTCTGTAATCAGGAAGGGGATGCCACGCAGGAGTCCGCCGCCCTTGGCGCGCAGAAAGTCCGTATCGGCGATCTGGAAGCTGAAGCGATCGAGTTCCACGTCGAGATTGTTTTCGATGGCAAGGGCCAGCGCGTCGGCTTGGGAGAGATAGAGATTGCCGGCTCGGATCAGGTCGTGCACGCGGGGGGAATTGTGGAAGTCGGGGGACTGGGCGAGCAACAGGAGACAGGAGACAGGAGTCAGGAGACAGAATGGCAGCAGCCTCAGTACAGGGATAGAGAGTGACGTTAACTTAAACTTTCGCATTGGTTTCAGGCGGGACGCTTTTTCTCCCGCAGCAGTACGGGATTCACTTTGGCTCCCTCTTGGACGGTATCGCCGGGATTCACCACCACCTGTTGCCCGGGTTCGAGTCCGGAGAGAACTTCGATTTTATCGCCAAAGTCCCGGCCCAATTGGAGCCGCTGAAAGTGCACGATTTGGTCGGCGCCGACCACGCCCACCTGGGGTCCGTTGCTGCGGACTACCAGCGTATCGCCCGGTATCAGCAGGGGAGGATTCTTGCGCGGCGTGGTCAGGTCCACCTGCGCGTACATGCCGGGGAGTAGGAGGCTGCCGGAGTTAGGCACCTGCACCTCGGTGAGCAGGGTGCGCGTGGCGGGGTCCAGCGCGTTGGCGGTGCGCGTGACGGCGCCTACGAACTGGTGGCCGGCAAGATCGGAAATCACCAGCCGCGCGATCTGGCCCACGCGCACCGAATCCGCGTCGGATTGCGGAACGTTCACGTAGATGCGCAGGCGGTCCGTTTGGGCGATCCGGAAAAGCAGCGTGTTGGCTTCGTTGACCAGCGCGCCGACATCTACGTTGCGCACCGTAATCACGCCCGCGAACGGCGCGCGCACGCTCTTATAACCTTGCAGTTCGGTAAGACGCGAGAGGTTGGCCTGCGCCGCGACGATGTTGCTGCGCGCGGACGCCACCGCCTTTTCGAGCGCCAACACATTCGCCTGTGCCGCCACCGACTGGGACTGGTACGTGTCGTTCTCCTGGCGCGACACGACGCCTTTGGACTGCAGGTTCTTCCACCGGTCGGCGGTGACTTTGGCGAGTTGCTCTTGCGCCTTTCCCTGCTGCAGGTTGGCGTTGGCCTGTTCGAGTCCGGCGCGGGTCTGGTCCAGGGCGGCCCGCGCTTGATTGACCTGCTGATCCAGTTCCGGCGCTTCGATTTCGGCCAGCAATTGGCCGGACTTCACGCGGTCGCCGATATCCGCGTAGCGCCGTTGGATGTATCCGCTGGCGCGCGCCAGGACGGGCGCTTCCGTTACCGGTTCGATGTTGCCGGGGAGAACCAGCGTGCCGGTGGTGGCGGACCGTTCGACGCCGACGACGGTAACCGTGGGCAATTCCTTGGATGCCGTTCCGGCTTCGGCCGCGAGGGTGGCCTCGTTGCGGCGATGTGGAATGTAGCCCTTCAGGAAACCGATGACGATCAAGACGGCCAGCACCAGTGCCAGCAGCCACAGCGCGCGGCGCGAGGGAGCGGCGGGCGTCGCGGAGGCGGGCGCGGCGTGCTGGGCCAGCTTCCGTTTCAAATCTTCGATTTCGGCGCGCAGGCGCGCTTCGGTATCGTCGGCCACTTGCGATCCTTGTCGTTCGCGAGAATCGTATTCCATTTTAATCCGTGTGGGGCAGACCTCCAGGTCTGCGCGGGTCCTCCAGGACCCGCTCTTAACTGTCAGCCCAACAGGAGTTCGCCTTCGATGTTCTCCTGCTCCTCCTCGGCGATCTTCCGGTCGAAGTCGACCGGCGCCCTCTTCTTCAGCAAACTGTATACAATCGGGACCACGAACAGCGTGGTGACGGTGGCCAGCACCAGCCCGCCGATCACCGCGCGCCCCAGGGGCGCATTCTGCTCGCCGCCCTCGCCGAATCCCAGGGCCATGGGCAGCATGCCGATGATCATGGCCAGGGCCGTCATCAGCACCGGACGGATGCGGGTATGGCCGGCCGATAGCGCCGCAGAGCGGGCATCCAAGCCTTCGGCGCGCTCATCGTTGGCGAAGACCACCATCAGGATACTGTTGGCGGTGGCCACGCCGATACACATGATGGTCCCCATCAGCGACGGCACGCTGAAACTCGTCTGGGTGATGAACAGCATCCAAACGATGCCGGCCAGCGCGCCGGGCAGCGCCATCAGGATGATGAAGGGATCCAGCCACGATTGGAAATTGACGGCCATCAGCAAATAGACCAGGACGACCGCAAAGATCATGCCCATACCGAGCCGGTAGAAGGAGGTCTCCATGGTGCGCACCTGACCGCGCAGGTCGAAACTGGTGCCCCGCGGAAGCTTGCCCGAGAACTCCTGCATGATCTTTTCGACCGCGGAGCCGACGCCGCCCAGATCCCGCCGGTCCACGTTGGCGTAAACGTCGAATACCGGCTGCACGTTGTAATGGTTGATAATCTCGGGCGCCACGCCGCGCGAGACGCTCGCCAGGTTCGACAGAAGCTGCGGGCCGCCGGCGGCCGCGCCCGGATTGCCGTAAGCCAGCGAGCTCTGGCTGGGGCTCGACCCCACCGCCGAATTCGAGGCGCCGGCCGTGCCTGCCGAAGAAGTCGCCGTGGTGCTGAGGACGCCGCCGATCGGCGCCGAGATCGGTGTGCGCATCAGCGCCGCGAGCGAATCCATGCGGTATTGGGGCGTTTGCACGGCCATCCCGTAGCTGACGCCGTTCGACCAGTTCAGCCATTCGTTGGGCGCCACCTGCCCGCTGGAACTGAGCGAGATCAGCAGGCTGTTCGACACATCGCGCTGCTGCAACCCCAGTTGGCTGGCCTTGCTGCGGTCCACGTTGATGCGAAGTTCGGGGTAATCCACGACCTGGTGGACGTGCACGTCAGCCGCTCCCGGAATGTGCGAGATGCGCTCGGCGAGCGCCTGAGCGATCTGGTAATTGCGCGGGTCGCGGCCGACCACCTGCAAATCGATAGGCGCGGGCAGGCCGAAGTTCAGGATCTGATTGGTAATGTTGGCCGGCTCGAAGAAGAAGGTCGCTTCCGGGAATTTCTGGTGCAGGCGATTGCGCAGTTTGACGGTATATTCCGCTGTCGGGCCACGGTCGTCCGGCTTGAGCGAGATCAGGATATCGCCGTCGCCGGTGCCCAGGGTGCTGATATCGCCGAAGGCCAGATTGAAACCGCCGAAGGGGATTCCAATGTTGTCGATAATGGTGTCGATTTGGTGGGCTGGAATGGTGCGCCGGATTTCATCGTCGATCTTGGAAAAAAGAACTTCGGTCTCTTCGATGCGCGTGCCCGTGGGCGCCATGGCATGCAGGCGCATCTGGCCGGAATCCACGTCCGGGAAGAAATCCCGCCCAGTGAATACGACCAGCACCAGAGAGGCGGCTACGAAGATGCCGAAGCCCGCCAACACCGGCGCACGATGGTCGAGGGACCAGTGCAGCAGCCCGGTGTACGACGACCGCATCATCTCAAATCGCCGGTTAAAGATGTAGTGAATCCGCCAGACGATTCCCTTGCCGCCGGCCGATTCGCCATGCGCGCCGAGGGCATAGAGTTTCACCTCCGGCTTGAGCATGAAGTGCACCATGTTGGGAATCAGCGTGCGGGACAGCAGATAGGATGCCAGCATGGCGAAGACTACCGCCAGGGCCAGCGGCGTGAATAGATATTTCGCGGCGCCGGTGAGCAGCAAAACCGGCACAAAGACGATGCAAATGGAGAGCGTGGAAACGAAGGCCGGCGCGGCGATCTGTTGCGCGCCATCCAACACCGCACGCACCAGCGGCTTCTTCATGGCCATGTTGCGGTGCGTATTCTCGAGTTCGACGGTGGCATCGTCCACCAGGATGCCGACGGCCAGCGCCATGCCGCCCAGGGTCATGACGTTGATGGTTTCACCGAGCAGACTCAAGATGGCCAGCGACGTGAGGATGGAGAGCGGAATGGAAATGCACACGATGATGGTGCTGCGCCAACTGCCCAGGAAGAGCAGGATCATCATGGCCGTAAGAAACGCGGCGATGGCGGCTTCGCGCACCACGCCATTGATGGACGCGCGCACGAACAGCGATTGATCGAACAGTTGACGGACATGCAGCTCGGGAGGCAGTCCGGCCAGAATTCCGGGAAGCCGGGCTTTGACTGCGTTCACGATATCGAGCGTCGACGCCCGGCCATTGCGCAACACCGCCATGAGGGTGCCGCGCGTGCCATTGGTGCGCACGATGCTGGTTTGGACGGCATACCCGTCGCGGACCTGCGCCACATCTTTGATGTACACCGTGGCGCCATTGACGACCCTGATGGGCATGTCGTTCAATTCGTCGAGCACCCTGGGGCTGCTATTGACCTTGATCTGATAGTCGATCTTGCCGATCTTGGCTGTGCCGGCGGGCAGGATGATGCTCTGCGCGCTCACGGCGTTGGAGACATCCGTGGCCGAGATGCCTTTTGCGTAAAGCTGGTCGGGGATCAGATCCACCATGATCTGGCGGAACTTGCCGCCGTAAGGCAGCGGCACCGCGGCGCCCTGTACGGTCGCCAACTGAGTGCGGATGAAATTGAGGCCGAGATCGAAGATATCTTGTTCGCTGAGAGTTTTGCTTTCCAGACCCAACTGCAGGATCGGCACGCTGGAGGCGTCGTATTTGAGGATATTGGGCGGAAAGGTCCCCGGCGGGAAGATGCGCAGCAGCGTTTGCGAAATGGCCGTGACCTGGGCCAGCGCCATGTCGATCTTGACGTTCGGCTGGAAGTAAACGCGGATCACCGAGACGCCGGTGTAGGACTGCGACTCGATGTGCTCGATATCGTTGACCGTGGTGGTCATGGACCGTTCGAAGATGGTGACCATGCGCTTTTCCATCTCCTCCGGCGAGAGGCCCTGGTAGGACCACACGATGCTGACCACCGGGATATCGATATACGGGAAGATATCGACGGGCATGGTGACAATGGCCGTCACGCCGAGGATGGCGATGAGCACGGCCATGACGACGAAGGTATAGGGGCGCCGTAGCGCCAGTCTTACAATCCACATAGGGACAAGGAGACTTTGGGGCTCAAGCCCATTATCGCGGAAAAAGCCTGGTGTTTATGAGATGACGAGACGGGGCTGGAGGATGTTACCCTTTCGCCCGTGGGGCAGGCCCTCGGCCTGCGGCGGCCTCTCAGGCCGCCCGGCCGGTTTATACTAGAGTAATGTCCACGTCCCAAGACCGGATCGCCAGGACGCCCGGCGTCTGCGGCGGAAAGGCCTGCATCGCCGGCCACCGCGTCCGTGTGTTCGATATCGTGGTGTGGCATGAGCACCAGGGCATGACCCCCGACGAGATCGTGTCGCACGTTCCTACGATCACTCTCGCCGACGTCCACGCCGCCCTCGCCTACTATTTCGATCACCTCGAGGAGATCCGGCAGGAGATGCGAGCCGAGCGTGCGTTTGCCGAAGATCTCCGCGGCACTCATCCATCCTTGCTCGAAGCGAAGCTGCGCCAGGAACGTTTGGAAGAAGCATCATCTTGACGCGCACATCTCCGCCCATATCGCGGCTGGTCTGCGGCGCCGCAACATCGACGTAACGAGCACCGCGGATGCGGGCTTGATAGGCGCGACCGATATGGCGCACTTTGAGTTCCGCCGCTTCCTCCGCCCACGCTGGCATAGCCTATTGCCAGCAACAATCGATTTCCGTTGGAGAAATGCTTCGCGGCCCGAGACGGCTGGTTGGAGCAACCCTCTCGGTAAACGCCTTCCGTACCCATTCCGGCTCATCCGGCTCGCCCTTATTCGGCATACCCTTGGTCATGGACCAGCGATGGATCCATGAGAATCCGCCGGGGCCTACGTAATTTTCGGGCAACCGGTAGGCGCCATCCTTCAGCGCCTCGTCGAGTGCGATAAACCGGTAGCCGCGCCGACGGAACATTCCCAGGATCTCCGGCATCATCCGGGAGTTCAGCTCGCTGGCATGCAGCAGCATGATCTGCGGAAACTCCCGTCCCACCACCTCCACGGATCGCCGCTCGAAGAACGCCACCACGGCTTCCAGGTAAGGCACGTATTCGCGCGTCACGCGAGCGCGAAGTTCCGGCCGAACATACGCCGCCGCGAACATGTAGTCGGAATTATCGAAAGTCACCGGCGCATTCCGGTAGTGGTGGGCGGCCAGAAACTCCGCGATGGCGCCTTTGGTCTCCGCCGTGGGACCGGCGTGCAGCATCGGGTACCGGAAGAATTCGAGCTTCCTGCCGCGCGCCTCGACCAATGGGCGCAGAGACGCGTCTGCCTTAAGAATGTCTTGCTCGTAGTCCGCCACTGCCGTTCGATTCAAGTCGGCGTGCGACCAGGTATGATTTCCGAGATCGGCGCCGGCGTCTAGCCAGAGAGCGAGGATGCGGCGTAGATCGGGCGCGGTGAGCTCGGTGCGGCCGGGATGCACAAAGCCGGTCACCGGAATCTTCTGGGCGCGGAATGGCGCGAGCAACCGCTCGGTCATGACGCGGATTTCGCCAAAGGTGCGGCTCCCTTTATCGGCACCATCGCCGCCGCGCGGCAGATCGTCGATGGTGAGGGCCACTTCACGGCTGGCGCCGGCCGCAACTACCGGCAGAAGAAGCAGTGCGAGAGCGGCTCTCATACGCCCAGGGCCGCGCCCAGAATGCGCTCGAACCAACTGTAGGGCAGCCATCGCTTCAGGGGCAGCACCATGCGCTGATCCCACATGCCGGCGCTGTAACGCATGGCCGGGCATGGGTCGCGCAGGATGCGCTCGACCAGCGCCGCGACCGCATCCGGCGGAGGCGCTTTGGCTTCGTCCTGCGCCTGCTTGGCCTGGTAACGATCGAAGATTTCCTGGTACGCGCTCGCGTGCCGGACCGGTTGGACCGTGCGCCGCCGCAGCGGGAGTTGGCTGCGCGTGTCGCCGGGCTCGATCAATACCACGTGTATTCCGAAGCGGCGCGTTTCCAGGCGCAGACTTTCGCTCAGCCCTTCGACCGCGAACTTACTGGCGCTGTAAATGCCTGCGAAGGGCACGCCGAAAATGCCGGCGAGAGAGCTGATGTTGACGATGTGGCCGCCGCGCTGCTCGCGCATGACGGGCAACGCGGCGCGGCAGACGCGGAGCACGCCGAAGAAGTTGGTCTCCATCTGCGCGCGCGCGTCGGCGATGGGAGTGTCCTCGATAGGTCCCATCAATGCCCAGCCGGCGTTGTTCACGACCGCATCGAGACGGCCGGTTTTCTCCACAATGGCGGCCACGGCGCGGGTGACGGAGTTATCGTCGTCTGCGTCCATGGGGAGCATGTCGACGCCGTCGAAGGCGTTGGCTTGTTGGCGGCTGGTGCCGAATACGCGCCAACCCCGCGCGGCCAGATGGCGGGCGATGGCTTGTCCGATCCCGGAGGAAGCGCCGGTGACCAGGACGACCTTAATGTTAGCAGGGAGGTTGGCGGGCAGATTCGCTGGTGCGCTCATAGGGTTATTATCACAATGTGAAGACTTCCCGTGTCGTTCTGTCATTCGCGATTCTGCTGGCCGCTGGAGCGGCGGCCTACTTCATCTTTCCTCCGTTCCGGCTCTGGGCGCTGGTGGTCGCCGGACACAGCCCGGTTTGCCCGATGTCGCATGCCGTTCAATGCCAGGCTAATGTGGACGAGAAGACCCGCATCAAGGACCGCATCCTGGCGGGCAGCCGCCTGGTGAAAGAAGACAGCGGTCTGGAGTTGTGGAGCACTCCCAAGGGCCAGTTTTGGATTCCCAAGGGCAACCGTTACGTGCTGCCGTTCAACCTGGCGGAGATGGAGCAGCACATTTATGGCTCGGGAGAGCATTTCATTCACGCCGGAGATGTCGTGCTGGATTGCGGCGCGAGCGACGGCGATTTCACGCGCCAGGCGCTGGAAGCCGGGGCGCAAACGGTGGTTGCGATTGAAATCTCGCCCTCCAGCGCGGAATGCATCCGGCGCAATCTGACCGCGGAAGTGGCCGCCGGGCGCGTAATCGTGTACCCGAAGGGCGTATGGGACAAAGACGACACCCTGACGCTGAACGTGGACGACACCAACTTTGCGGCCAACAGCGTGGTGATGCGTCCCGATGCGTCCCATCCGAGCATTCTGGTGCCGCTGACCACCATCGACAAACTGGTTGCGGAGCTGAAGCTGCCGCACGTGGATTTCATCAAGATGGACATCGAAGGCGCGGAAGTGCCGGCGCTGGCGGGCGCGCACGAAACGATTGCGCGCTTCAAGCCGCGGCTGGCGATTGCCACCGAGCACAAGCCGAACGACGAATACACTATCCCGGCGGCGGTGCGCAAGATCCGCGCGGATTACCAGATGGAGTGCGGGCCGTGCCTGGAGGCCAAGGGGCACGTGCGGCCGGATGTGCTGTATTTCTGGTAGCCGAAGCTGCTCTCGCGCGGCGGCGCCGGGTTGCGTGGTGCGCTTGCCGTGTCTGGCGGGATCCCGGTGGGTGCAGAGACGTATCGGTTACGGCGTTTGGGCCGAACTTCTTGAGCTGGCGGCGGGCTTCATCGCTCGTGAGACCTGTTGGAGTCATTGAGCGACAATTCTACTTCTCTAGCAGCTTACGGATAGATTTCAATTCCTCATTGCGTTTCGCGGTGGTCTTCGGATATTCCATCTTAAGGTCCTTGAACGCATCCAGCACAATTTTGGAAACAATCAACCGGGCATTGTCCTTGTCGTCGGCGGGAACGACATACCAGGGCGCGTGGTGGTTGCTCGTCGCGCTCAGGCACGCCTCGTATGCCTTCATGTAATCCTTCCAGTATTTCCTTTCGTGAATGTCCGCGAGGCTGAATTTCCAGTTCTTCTCCGGCTCATCGATGCGCTCGAGGAATCGCTTTCGTTGTTCGTCCTTCGAAAGGTGGAGGAATACCTTGATGGTCCGCGTTCCGTTCCGGAAAAGGTGGCTCTCCAGGTCCACGATAGATCGATAGCGCTCCTCCCAGATGCTTTTCTCGTCGCGCAACTCTTCGGAAAGTCCCTGGCTGCGGAGAATCTCCGGATGCACCCGGACGACCAGCACCTCCTCGTAATAGGAACGATTGAATATGCCAATCTGCCCGCGTTCGGGAAGCCGGAATGTCGTGCGCCAGAGAAAATCATGTTCCAGTTCCTCGGCGCTCGGCTGCTTGAAACTCGAAACCTGGCAGCCTTGCGGATTGACCCCGGACATGACGTGCCGGATAGCGCCGTCCTTGCCGGCAGCGTCCATCCCCTGAAATATCAGCAGCAATGCATAGCGGTTGGACGCGTAGTGCAGGCGTTCGAGCGAGCTCAACTCCGCAACGTGTTCTTCCAGCAGTTTCTGATACTCCTTCTTCGACTCGCAAACGGGCTTCACAATCGTGGGCCACTCTTTGAGCTTGACCTTTTCTCCAGGTCGCACGCGGAAATCCTTTGAATTGATCTTCATCTTCATCTTCATCCCCTCGGTGTGATCTCGTGTTCCGCCTCAAGCCAGTCTTGATCTGCGTTGCCATCGTGGTGGCCCCGCTCCTCGTAGAGTTCATAGGCCCGTATGGCGATCCGCGGTGTAAGATCGAGCGGCTTCCTGTCCGGCGCTGAGGCTTTACCAGGATCAAGATACCGATGGGCGAGCAGTTTCACGCGGTCATTCACCAGAAACCAAGCCAGAGCATAGCCCCAAACGAACGCTGCCCAGCCCCAGCCGAGGGGTGTCATAAACAGCCCAATTCAGCACGGCACGCTGGAAATGACTGACGGTGTGCGCCTCCTCGACCAGTTGCGCGGTCTTGCCGAAGGAGGTGTTCGCACCGGTGGCGTAACACCATCGCTTCGATTTCGCCCCGGCGCATGATCGAGCCCGAAAACACCGCCTCGCTGGGTTTGCGCTCGGCCGGCAAAGATTCGCCTGTCAACGCGCACTGATCCACCTCCACCGGGCCGCCCGCCAGCAAGCGCGCATCCGCCGGCACAAATGTCGCCCAGGCGCAGGCGGATGACATCGCCCGGCACCACTTCACGCGCCACCGGGTCGGTCCACTTCCCATCGCGTTTCACCTTGGCCTTGACAGCCAGCTTGGCCTTCAGGGCGGCGATGGCATTGCCCGCCTGGCGTTCGTCCCAGAATCCGACCACGGCGTTGGAAAGAAGCAAAAGCAGGATGATGAAGAAATCCGGCCAGTGCCGGACCACGCCCGACAGAATCACCGCCCCTTCGATCATCCACGGGATGGGACCCCAAAAATAGGTGAGGAATCTCAGATACGGATTGGTTTTCTTTTCTTCAATCTCGTTAGGTCCATATTGGGTCAGCCGTTTCTGCGCTTCGGCTTGAGTAATGCCGTCCGGCGACGACTCCAACTTTGCCTGCAGTTCCGGCATGGGAAGGGTTTTCAGATCGGGCTTGGACCCAGGCTTATCTCCATTCGGTTTCATAAGACTACACCTTCGCCTCCGGCGGGTCCGCGACTCCTTCCGGCGGCAGGAAATCCGGCACGTCAAGGCGCGCCGCGCCAATCCGGTTATCGGCCATCCCGTAATAGACGTCGAAGCGGTCCGGTGAGCCAAGATCGTCGCGCCTGTCGATGCCGGTGGGGAACACCACGTTGGCAATGGTCCCGCTGCGTTCTTGCGGCAGCGCCGGCGCCAACACAGGCTCCGCTGAACGATAGCGGATCACTAGCGGATGCTCCTTCGAGAACACCATCACCCCAGCCGAGTAGCAAAGCTGGTGTCCGGCGTTGCTCGCGTCCCCCACTTCGCTCACGCCGTGGTATACGATCAGCCAGCCGTGCCGGGTTAGCATGGGCGGAGTGCCGCCGCCGATTTTAAGCCGTTCCCAGGGCGACACCGGAGCCGCCAGCCGGTGATGATGGGTAAACTTGCGGAGGCGATATGGTTCACGCCCCTCCAAGGCCATCTTGCAGTAAGAAATCCAGATGCTTTCCCGATCGAGATCCACCTCACGGACCGCGGGGCGGCGTGCGGTTTCCTCAGGGCGAGTGCCGGGAAAGAGCGGCCGGTGGAGCATGGCCAGTTCCGCTTGCCCGGATGGATCGGGAATGGCGACGGGGAAGAGGCCGGCATCTTTATCGTCCACGTCGCCGATATGGATGCCGTGATACGGAGCGAACGTCGCCAGCCCCAGGCGCTGCCAGTGGAACAGGTCCGCCGATATGGCGAAGGCGATCCGTGGGCCTTGGGCCGAAAATGCAGTGTAAGTCATGATGTAGCGCCGTAGCGGTTCTACGAACGCGATGCGCGGATCCTCGCAGCCGCCGCCGCCGTTGGGACGCCTTTCATAATCGGCTTCCGGCTCCAGTGCGATGCCCAGCCGCTCGACGCCTACGGGATCGCCAGCTTCATTGAACCGCACTCGCGCAATGCCGATGCGCGAGTAATTCCCCCGCGCGACCAGCCGCGGGAACAGGTAGAGCTCGCCATCGGGACCACGCACGGCAGCCGGATTCAGGACGCCTTCGACCTCCTGGAGATTACCCGGCGCCGGCTCCATCACCATTCCCAGGCGCTGCAACTGAAATCCACTCATAGGCAGGCGATGATTGCCTCCGTAACCGGTTTAGTTTCCTGGGGACCTCGAACCGCTATAGAAACAACACCTGCTTCTTTAGCCGGATAGTCGTTCCCTCCCACGAACAATGCGTCGCCTATGAAAATCATCTCTTTCAATGAAATGCCCAGGATGTCTCGCAGCTTTCGGATTCCGTATGCCTTGTCAATGCCGGGTTTGGTAACATCAATGGATGTCGCGCCACCCATTCGGACGGAGAACTCGGGAATCAAATTGTCAAGGATCGCTTTGATCGTCTTCCGCTTGGCGTAATCGGGGTCCCATTTGTCCTTTTCCTCTAAGGGAGCCTGCTGACCTAACGCGGAAAATGTGATCTGGCTTCCCCGGTCTTCAATTACTTCTCCCCAGACCTTTGCGGCCTTGAACCCCGCTTGTCCGACCGCCTTTTCTAGAGAATCGACGATCTTCTCCTTTTCATCCGCGGTGAAATCTTCTGAATAGAGCTTTTTCCAGTCTCCTTTGTATTGGAAGAACTTTGTTCCACATGTCGGAAGAATGGATAGATTCAGCAGGCGTTCGTCATGGGGAAGATGGGAGAGTACTTGCTTTTCGAACTGCGGCCAATCGCCTCCGGAGATGATGGCCACTTTAACGACACCGAGAAGGTCGTGCAGCAGGGCCGACATTTCAGCGTCAAGAGACGTTTTACTTTCGGCAAGCGTGCCGTCCAGATCGTAAACGATTAGCTTTTTCATTCCGGTATCTCAATCTCCAACACGTTCACTGCGCCGCGCGGCTGAAAAGTACACGCTCCGAGAACCGCAGGCAACAGAAACACGTCGCCCCTTCCAGCTTCATCAGTGACACCGCCGTGCTCTATTTGGCCCGCGCCCTCGATACACACCAGCACGCGCGGCACACCCGCTGCGCCAACGGTAAACGGCGCTTGTCCGCGCAGGCGCCACAACCGGAACTGTTCGCAATGAAAGAGTCTCTCGCGCTCCACGGGCGTCGTCGCCTCCACCACGGGTGTCACCAGACCGGCCGCACGGGCCGCGAAATCGATGCAGGCAAGCGCCTGATCGACTTGGAGCGCCCGCGGCTGGCCGGTCTTGGCGTCGACGCGGTCCCAGTCGTACAGGCGAAAGGTCACGTCGCTGTTCTGCTGAACTTCGAACACCACAACGCCGCCGCCCAGAGAGTGAACGGTCCCGGCCGGGATGAAGACGCCGTCGCCGGGCTTCGGAGCGAAGCATGCGAGGTGCTCCGCCACCGTCCCGTTTGTGAGCGCGCGCCGCAGATCGTATTCGTTGGTACCGGGCTTTAAGCCCGCATAGATGCGGCTTCCTGTCCCCGACTCCAGCACAACCCATGCTTCGGTCTTTCCGGCCTCGCCCGCTGGCAGCAGATCCTTATGCGCGTCCGAGGGATGCACTTGGACCGAGAGCAGTTCCCGTGCATCGAGGAACTTCAGCAGCAGCGGGAATCGGCGGTAACGCCCGGCCAGCTTTCCCATTAATTGCTCCCGATAGTGCTCGATCAATTGTGCGATGGTCTGCCCTTTGAGCGATCCGTTGGCAACCTGGCTCGGATGGTCCTCGCGGTCGCTGAGTACCCACGCTTCGCCGATAGGACCGTCGCCCGGCAGCGGTGCGGCGAGCAGGTTGGACAGACGCCGGCCGCCCCAGAGCCGATACTGGTAGATCGGTTCGAATCGTAGAGGATACATATGGGGATCTCCGCTATTTTCTAACGGCGCTTGACGGCGGCTGCCGTGGCCGGCCGCTTGGCATCCACGCCAAGTCTTCGCTCAGCACATAGATAATGATGGCCGCAAACATGAAAAACAGGCCAACCCAGACACGCCAATCGCGATGCGCCCGTTTCCAGTAGGGACGCTGGGCACCTATAATACTGTCGGGATGCGGTCCTCCGTGCCGGTGGTGAGTGCGCTCAATCTCATTTATTGGCTCCATGCGGCTCCTTCCATTTCCAGTTTCGGATCTCAGGCAAGTCTTGCCCGTGCTTGTCGATGTACTGCTTGTGCTCGATGAGCTTGTCCTGCATCGTTTGCTTCAGGTACGCCCCTTTGGCGCCCAGATGCGGCAGCCGATCAATCACGTCCTGCACCAGGTGGAACCGGTCCAGGTCATTCTGTACTCTGATGTCGAAGGCTGTCGTGATTGTACCCTCTTCCTTATATCCCCGTACGTGCAGGTTGCGGTTGGTCCGCCGGTAGGTCAGCCGGTGGACCAGCCAGGGGTAACCATGGAAGGCAAAGATGATGTGCTTGTCTTTGGTGAAAAGCGAATCGTAGTCTGTGTCGCTCAGTCCGTGCGGGTGCTCGCTCTTGGACTGCAGCTTCATCAGATCGACGACGTTGATCACCCGGATTTTCAGATCGGGCAGATGCTGGCGAAGGATGGAAACGGCGGCTAGAATCTCCAGCGTGGGCGTGTCGCCGCAGCAGGCCATTACCACGTCCGGCTCGCCGTCCTGGTCGTTGCTGGCCCATTGCCAGATGCCAATTC
>OCTA010000642.1_pt1 | contig 31996 bp, 19 predicted proteins | sample 1538991 | NCBI WGS metagenome assembly OCTA01 (sample SAMEA3539302, study PRJEB22396) | soil metagenome | biome: tundra; feature: field; material: soil | place: USA | collected 2010-05 | depth 0.15 m | reverse complement strand
TTATTCCTTCGAAATTAGCTCCCCAGGTTACATCCGTAATATTCAACGGGTCATATAAACGGGGTTTCAAATATTCCTGGGCAGTCTTCCCGGTAACCCTTTTAACAATAGAACTTAGCATAAAACTTGCCCCCGAATTGTACATAAACTGGCTTCCAGGTTTAAAAACCACGGGTTGTGCCAGGAAAGTTATTTCCCAGGGAACACCCGGCGGTGAAGCTTCTAAAAGAAGTATAGCGTCTCTTGCATGACCTACGCTCATGGAAAGTAAATGCCTCACTTTTAGCCCGGCCAGGTTATCGCTTATTTCAGCCGGTACCATATCGGGGAAAAATTTTATTACGGGATCATCCACAGTGAGCAAACCCTCTTCCACGGCTAAACCAATAGCCGTTCCCGTGAAACTCTTGCTGAGAGAATATAATTGTTGCTTATGTTCTGAGGAATACGGACTCCACCAACCCTCTGCCACTATATTTCCATGCCTCAGGATCATCAGGCTGTGAAACTCCTGATTAATAGTTTTAATTGCGTCCAGGAATTTCATAATCCCTTCAGAAGCTATGCCATGCTCTTCCGGCGAACTTCGGGGCAAAATAAATGGTGTTTTGAAAAAATTTGATGTACCAAAACCCGGCAAAGATGGTAACATGCCAAAGCCAATGGCAGAGATGCCAACTTGCTTCATAAATACCCTGCGGTGAGACATTTTATTTGGTTTATCAATGATGCAAAACGAGAAGGCATTTCAATTCTCCGGCGAAAGATTAAAGCAAGCTGATTTCAAAGATAGCATTTGGTGAACTATTATTCCCTGAAAAAAATTGGAAGAGGTCTATTCACATAAAGGTTGATTGTGAAGGACTTTCATTCAAAAATAAAATGGGAAAGAGTTTGAAGCTTGATTTTAGGAGGTGTAATTAATGTCACCTTATGTTGGTCCAGGTATAAAGTATGTTCCAGGCAAGTTTAGCTACCAAACTTGCCAATGATAATTTCTATATAATTGAAGGAAGATGAAAGATACAGACGCCATTATGGGGAGGTATCAATATTCCTTTAATTTATTAATTGCCTGCTCTTCCCGAGACGTGTTTCTCCTTCCGAGCCGGCAGCGGGACAAGGCGGCGATTCAAGAAGAAGTCTTGCACGCTTTATCCTGCCGCCCACAAAGGCCCGGAGTAGAGACACGGCCCAGGAGAGGTATATCAGGTATCTGAAACGTTGTTTGAAAAACAAAGTAAGAATAAAATTATTCTCTGTAAATTGAAGGTTATAAAACTCAAAAATTATGAAAGACCAAAATTTAAAAAATCATTCCCGATATGTACCGGGTTTCCATTTCCTCACATCGGCCTTAATAATAGCCTCTTTTCTTATAGCGGTTATATTAATGATTCATAAAGGATTTAGCCATGAAACCTTTTTCTATGTTTTAGTTTCAGTCAGTTTAGGTCTTTTGTTTTTTTATACCCGGCAGTTTGGAACAGGAAACCAGGACCGTATCATACGTGCAGAAGAAAATTTCAGGTGCTTCCGCCTTACAGGAAAACCATTGGACAGCCGCATTACAAGAAGCCAAATTATCGGCTTGCGGTTTGCCGATGATGACCAATTTACAGAACTAATGCAAAGGACGATCAACGAAAATCTTAGCCAAAAAGACATTAAAGCTGCCATAACCAAATGGCGTGCTGATCATCACAGAATTTAAACAGCAGGAGGTTATTATTAGAATAAGAAAGCTTTGTAACCCCACCAAGGTTCAAATCTGTGGATATGCTTGGGCCAAAGGTGGGAGCCATAGCAAATTTTCTTTATAATGCAACAAAGTGAGCGGAGATACTTAGCCAACAACAGGGAGAGAGGTTGCTGAGAAGGCAGGGAGACACAGTCGGAAATTAAATTCATTATTGCAATAAAGAACTAAAGGTATTTATCGTATCAGCGTTACAGTGCCTTTTTTGAAAATTATTTTTCCTGTATATGCCTTTGCCTGTGCCATCCATACATACGTTCCTGTTCCCTGCTGTTGTCCGGCGATGCTGCCGTCCCAACCATCTCCAATGCGTGATGTGCTATAGACCAGGTGACCCCATCGGTCATACACTCTAAAAAATTGCAATGATGTAACGCCTACAGGAATTGGCCGGAAAATATTATTAATAGTTTCTCCGGGCGTAAATGCATTAGGTACAAAAATATCCGGAATTGTTTGGAATATTTTCACTTCAATAGAGGCTGTACCGTAACAACCTTCGCTATCGGTTGCCGTTACGGAATAGCGTATGGTATCTATCCCAGGTCCAATTATGGCAACAGGATTGGGTATGTTAAGATCATTCAATCCCGTTGATGGCGACCAGGTAAATGCATCTCCGCTCACATCAGAAGAAAATGCGTGCAATTGCAATGGCTCATTAATGACGATAGACGTATCATTGCCAGCATACACTACAGGGGGTGCCTGAATTAGAACTGTTTGATAGGCAGAATCAACACAGCCGTTTGTGGCATTATAAACACATAATAGCATATCATCCCCATCGCCGGCCAGGTGTGGGTTCAGCAAGCCGCCTGATGAAATTCCTTTTCCTGAGAAGCTGAAAGTTCCCGGAATTTGTGTGAGTTCTGTGGCCTGCGTGATATAAAATGGAGGATCATAGTTGCAGACGGCGGGTATGGTACTGAATAGCAAGTGAGGGCCCGGCTGAATGTTTAAGGTTTCGTCCCTTTCATTTTGGCATAAGATACCTGATGATGAGATCATACGGATGGTATATGAGCTAACAGCAGATGGTACAGGGGCAGGGTAATAATGATAATATTTTTTGCCAGGGTAAGGAGTGCTATCAGTGTAAGAGACTCCTGCAGAATCCCCCCAGAATATCTGCACCCTGACAATGGAGCCAAAATCAACAGTGCTGTTATTGGTTATTTGAATTGCCCGGTTAGTGCAAAGCCCGGACGGATCATTCACAATAAAATCTGCTTTGGGAACTGCGCCATTTACGGCGAATATTTTAAAAGCACTGTCTGTGCAACCTTTGCTGCTTGTAACGATAAGGCCTACACTATAATTTCTGGCTGCACTGTACCGATGAGAGGGGTTTTGAAGATTGGAATAGTTTGAATTGCCTGTTTGTGCATTAGGGTCGCCAAAATTCCATTGATAAGTAAATGGCAGCATATCACTTTCATCCGTATAGCTACTGTCGTAAAATTGTGCGACAGCATCGGTCAGGCAAATAGCGGGAGTAATAAAATTGACTTTTGGGTTGGGATATAATTTAACTGTAACACTATCGACGGATGAACAACCTATGTTATTGCTGTAAGAAGTTTTTACATAATAGGTAAGCGAACGTGTCGCGGCCGAATCATTGAAAAGGTGAAGCAGCGGAGATGCAATTGTGGTATCGTTCAATCCGGCAGAAGGATACCATGCGTAGCTGTATGATGGATTGGATGGACCGCCAAGAATAATAGTATCCTGCGGACAAAAACTTTGGTTGATTCCGGCAAATGACGGAGGCATTTGTGTATAGATGATCACATTCTTTACTGAATGGTTATCAGTATATCCGCCTGTGCTGGCCGTAAAGCCAAGATACCCTTTGAAATTGAATTGCTGCTGGCCAGTCAGGTATAAAGTATCGTTCACATATACTTTTATCTCTCCGCTATCAAAGGTTATTTTAGCATGATTGTAGTTGGGTGAGCGCAAATACGAAATTTTTCCATCCGAATTATTCCTTGTGGGTTCGCTGGTAACACATTCGCCCTGAATCGGATTATTCGGGTAGGAATTATTGTTATATCCGAGTCCCCACCGGATCTCGATCTTTGGCATATCCAGGTGAACAGTGGAACTATCGTATGGAATACAATTGTTCCAGGTGTCGAAGCACACTTTTAAACCGTTTGCTGCATCAGGTATGCCCAGCCCTCCGCCATTGTCAAATCCGGTAGGCGGCACATCCAGGAAACAAAAAGCGAGCCCGTCTGCTCCTGTGCCATCGTACATCCTGAAATCAAATTCAGCGATCCATTTGCTGCAAAAGGAAAGATCGATTGGCTGACTAAAAAATGCGGCGCCATTCAAATTGTTAAACGCACGGCAAAGCCGCAGTTCATCATAATTTGTGTCTATGACATTGGCTACCTGGGCGTCGCCGGTTAAATCCCATCCTGCAGTATTCATCGGCGACCCCTTGAGTTGTGCAAAAACAAAATTCTGGCTAAAAGCAACCGTACCGGCATGCATGAGCAGGCAAAGAAAAATTAATCGTTTTATAAAACCGGAATGTGAGAGCAATCAATCGGATTTTTGGTACTAAATGGTATTTTTTGCTAAAGTTAGTCAGTAAACCTGATAGTTACTATAGGCTTGCCACAATGGCCGACAATGAAAAACATGTTGTGTAAAAGCTAAGCCTGCATCTGCCCAACCATTTTGTTTATTGTCATAATTTTTTTCCAGCTTCGAGCGTGTTCCTGCTTCAAATTTAATAAAACCCTTTGGCCTTTAATGCCCCGCCTGGTCTCTCCGTAGGGGTGCTCTGGGCCTGACCAAAGGGTTTATAATCCCACATTTAGTTTCCTTTGAAATGCGACAGCATTTTAATACTATTCCTTCCTCCTTGATAAATCTATACAGGAACCAAAAACGGATACCGCGCAATGGTTGGCCACTCGAATTGAGCAACATGAAAGATCAAATAAATATCGAATCTTTAGAAAATGCCAGTTATGAGCAATCAAAAGAGCAGGCTTTTGAAACATACAATTCTTTGTTGAGGGATATAAAACGGAAATGATCTTGCAGCAAAGAAAATGGCAATTAAAGAACTACCTGCAGTAAAAAATAAAATTGTACAAATCAATAAACTAGTGCTGCAAAGCCACTCCACATTAACTGCAATTCAAACAAAAATTGAATTCTGAAAATCAAAGCTTCATATAAGGAAGTATCAATCAATAACCGGATATATTGAATTTTTTACCATAAAACAAAAATGATGAAAGCCTTACTATCATTCATTCTATTACTGCTAGTAATTACAGCAAAAGCCCAAAATGCACCCTTAACTAAAATTAAATGCAAAGTTGTAGCAGAATCTAAATGCAATTTTCAAATGACCAGAAAACATAAACCTGCAGGCCAAGTTTTTCTAATGGTTGCAGATTCCTTCATAATCGCAATTGACAGCCTTACAACTGGGTTAATTTTAAAATGCGGGAAAGGAGATCCTTTATACATCCCGATACCATACCGCCCGGGACAGGGCTTCCTTAGAAAATTATCCTTTATGAAATGTAAGCCGGGAGAAAACAAATATTCAATACAACCATTTTTTCAATAATTATTTTATGAAACTTACAAAAATTATTGCTTTGACTACAATTATCTCATCTTGTGGTAAAGAACCCACTAATGTTTCAAAAGAAGTTTTAGTATCAATAACAAACCAGTGCCGGACCACAATGAAGGTTTACGACACTTTAGAAAATCGCCAGAGATTAATAGATATTTACGACTGCAGTTACAAATCCATTTTACTCATTTATTTAGATGAAGGATATTATAAGATAGTAGCAGAAAATTTCCAGGGCCGGAGAGTTAGAAAGAATTTTAAGAAAGGGAAATATTCGCAACCGGTAGATACCGTATCCTAAATAAAGCGGGAATCCAATGTTACAGGCCATTTATCGTGCAATTACATAGTTGCCTTTTTTGTCAAACTTTATATTAACACCAATGCCGACGTCAGTTACAGGAATTGAAATACTCTCACCTCCCATCGCATTTCCACTTAACTCAAATTAGTATTTATGCTATTAGTTGTACGTATGGAAAAAAAATTGAATCCATTATCAGCAATCTACAATTAACCATTTTGTATAATTGTTAGGGAGGGCCGGATTGCAGAAATTTGAAATATGTTTCTTGATCTTTAAATATATTTAGAGGTTCCAACATTAATATTTGGAAGTTAGTAAGATTACAAACGAACCAATCCTGAATAAAAAAATCTCAAATATTTCATCAATATTTTACCCTTTTTCTTTATGATTCGGAACCGATATAAAATTGTTTTGCTAAAATAATTGGAAAAATTGTTTTTCGGAATACGGTTTGTTTTGCAATCCGTACCCAAATTATTTGTTACTAATAACCCTTTGGTTCTTTCAAGGCTATTAAATATTTCCCTCCATCCTTATTATCCAGGCTTTATCTGAAACTTTACGATCTCACAAAACCTAATTTTACCTGATTTTGGCTCATATCCGGTTTGATTTTCAACTTATCGCGACTGAAAAATACTGTCTTGGGCATAATGGGCACTTTCGGCCTAAACCATTCGCTGTCAATGGTTTTAACATATTTTTATCACTCTTAACATGCATATAAGTGTGATAGGTTGGCTTGCAACAGGGTTTTTCCCGGTCTACCTTTACATCCGATTGTTTGATTTGAGAACAAACTTAATTCGTTTAATTAAAATTAGAATTTATGAAACAAACAATGAAGTCAGCACGAATGATTACAATGGGGTTATTTACCCTTTGTACAATGGGGTTAACGAATGGTACTTTTGCCGGCGTAAAAACAGATGATCCTGTTGAAGTAAAATTCATCGGGAAAATCAAAAACCTCCCCGCAATTCAGCTTAATCTGAATAATAGCGAGCCCGGGGTATATTTTATTAATATCAAAAGCATGAATTACCATATTCTGTATTCTGAAATTGTGGAAGGCACCAATCTTTCCAGGGTATTCACTCTCAATCTGGGATCAGATGAATTCAGCGCTCCGGCAAATATGGTACGCGTGGAGGTAACTTCAGAAAAGACTCACCAAACTGATGTTTACAACATCAGCACTCTGACCGGAGTTACTGAAAATGAAGGAATTACAAAACTATAGCGCAGGCAGTTTTAACCCCTTTAAATCAATTAAAGATCTGGCGGTCAATTACCGTCAGGTCTTTTTCATTTTTGGAGAATATCATAAAAATGAAGGAAAGAAAAAAATTTTATTAATGCCCAATAATATCTACTTTCACGTTCTCAAAAAAACAGGCCCCCTTGTAGAAACAAGACGGCCTTTACGATTGCTTGATATGAGAATCTTTAATTGTTTTAGTTGTGCTGAAATCACAGCTTGCAATAGGAAGAATCTGTTTAATAGCCTGCCTGAAATATTCCTGTTTAGAATTCTTAACCTTATTGTTAAACGAACTTAAGTAATGCAATCAGGCCAAACCAATCAATTTTTGCGTGATTCTATTATGGCTGAGCCTGACTTTGCCGGGATAAAGTCTTTACCGTATTGCGTTTCAGGATAAATTTTAAATGATGCCCAACAATATTTCTGATACTTTATTTCAATTAGTGCATTCACTTGAAAAGTCGGAGAAGAGGCATTTTAAACTCTATATCAAGAGGAGTTCATCCAAGGAGGATCTAAAAATAATCCGCCTGTTTGATGCACTGGATAAGTTGTCAGATTATGATGAAAAACAATTGCTCAAAACCCTGAACGACATTACGAAACCCCAGCTTTCCAACTTAAAAACGCATCTCTATAAACAATTACTGGCCAGTCTCCGGCTATTGAAAACAAATGAAAATATTGATCTGAAGCTGAGTGAGCAATTAGATAATGCGAGGCTGCTTTATAATAAAGGACTAAAGTTGCAAAGTCTCCACATTCTGGAGAAGGCAAAGGAACTCGCCAAGACTAACCAGAAAATGAATTTCCTGGTGCAGGTAATTTCTTTGGAAAAGAAAATAGAAACCCTGCACATAACGAGAAGCACTTTGGAAAAAACACAGCTTCTTGCCGAGGAGGCTCTTGAAATAAGCGGGCACATAGACAGGGTGACGCGGCTTTCCAACCTTGCATTGCTCCTGTACCGCTGGTATGTGAAGAACGGGCACGCAAGAAATGAACAGGATGAAAAAGGGATCCGCGATTTTTTCAGAAATTCTTTACCGGCTGATGAGTTGGCTATAAATGGATTTTATGAAAAATTATATTTATACCAAAGCTATACCTGGTATGCTTTTATTCGACAGGATTTTTTAATGTATTACCGGTATAGCCAAAAATGGATTGATCTTTTTGGTGAAAATGAAGTGATGATTGCGGTGGAAACCGGTCATTATATTAAAGGAATGCATAACCTGCTAAACGCTCATTTTGACCTTCGTAATTATAAAAAATTTGAGATCACCCTTCAGCAATTTGAAGCATTTGCCAAAACACCTATAGCCAACCAGCATGATAATTTTCGCACGCACACTTCTATTTATATCAATAGCGCAAAACTAAACCTGTACCTTATTAAAGGTAATTTTAATGAAGGGCTGAGTATTGTGCCCGAAATCGTAGAAAAGTTACACGAATATTCTTTATTTGTGGATAGCCACCGGATCCTCGTTTTTAATTATAAAATTGCCACCCTGTATTTTGGATCAGAAAAATATGATATAGCCATTGATTATCTGCATAAGATCATAAATGACAACCAAACTGGTCTGCGCATTGATTTACAAAGTTATGCCCGGCTCATGCATTTGCTTTGCCATTATGAACTGGGGAATGAAGAAATACTGGATTCATTAATAAAATCAGTTTACCGGTTTATGGCCCGCATGAAAAATCTCACCGTGGTGGAAGAACAGATATTTATTTTCCTGCGGCACTCCACCAAAATGAGGTTAAAGGAATTGAAACCGGAACTTAAACAGTTTCTTGAAAAGATAAAACACCTCGAAAAAAACCGTTTTGAAACAAGATCATTTGCCTACCTGGATATCATTTCCTGGGTGGAAAGTAAGGTGTATGATAAGCCAATGAGTGAGATCATTTATAATAAATACCTGGAAAGCAGGCACCGGTAAAAATTTACGCGAAATCAATTTGTCGAATTGCCGGGATTAAAATGAACCCTTTTATTTAATACAAATTTATAAATCGGTTAGAAATTTCAACAGCCCTTCAAAAAATCATACCTTTTCTATAAATTAAATGCCAGCCTTGCAAACATCCTCATTCCGTCAAAACCCATCTGAACAGCATCCCATGCACCGCCGGTTTCATTATTGTAATCCCATCCTGCTGCAGCTTTCACGTAACCATAATCGGGATGTACATTGAAAATATTATCAACGCCTATATAGCCGGTAATAATCCTGGTAAATTTGTAAGACCCAAAAATTTCTGTTGTCATTTTACCGGTATAATTGTATTGATCCCGAACGGGCATTTGATTCGAATTGGCCGGTACATAAGCCAGTACACCTCCATGTTCAAACCCATTTGCAAAGTCGCCTGGATTGCCATCTCCATAGCCCAATAAAACGATCTTGCCAAAATATGTAAAGTGTACACCGGCGCTCCATTTATTATGCCCATAATCAATTGACAGGTTTAATTTTTCAGGAGGAGCCGAAGCCTTCACAAAGTCCTGTTCCCGGTAATCGAAAAAGTTTAAGGCATCCCATTGATTGTCTGCCAAGGCAGGCGGAACATTTATTTTATCAACAGTGAGGTTTTGAACATTCCCTGCAAACAATACACCTAACGTGTTTTTACCCCAATGTTTCCGGTAATCAAACACGACATCAATACCCCAGTTAGTTGTGTTAACGGCGTTAGCAAAAAACTGGGCATCATCCACGTGATTGGCAATCAGCGCCTGCGCAATAGCAGTATCTGAAGTACTGAATTCTCCGGTAAGTACCACACGATCTTTAATTTTAACCATATAACCGTCAACCGTAATCGTAAGGTTTTTTGCAGGATTCCACGAAAATCCAACGCTGGCGTTAGTTGATTTTTCTGGCTTGAGATCAGGTATGCCGGCAGCCTTGGCAATCGGGTTTGCATTAGGAACTATTTGAACCTGAGTTGGTACGCCTGCTTCCACATTGGTTTCTGTATTGCTAAAATATATTTGCTGCAGGGAAGGGGCCCTGAACCCTGTACTGACAGAGCCCCTTAAATTGAAATTATGTGTTACTTTATATCGTGTTGCGAATTTGTAGGTAGATACCCCTCCAAAGTCGCTATAGTTTTCTGCCCGTATGGCGCCGTCAACCAACCATTGTTTAGTTACATCCAATTCTCCCTCAACGTACCCGGCAATGTTAGTTCTGTGGGCATTAGAGGTGGATGCAGCATCTGACGGTTGAAAACCCGGAAAGCCCTGTGCACCGCTTGCAGGTGCAAGTGTATCTCCAATGTAATAACCAATATTTGATTGATCATACTGAAGGTAGGAAGCCGGCTCTCCTGCATAAATCTTATACCTTTCATATCTTCCTTCTACACCAAAGCTGAGATTGAAGCCCTGTGCAATGTGTGCATAATGTTTATTGATATCGGCATTAATAGTATTTTGTAAAAGCGAAAATCCTCCGTCATCAAAAGTTGTTTGTGGAATATTTCCGGCTGTATCCTGAGAAGCATTATAGGTCTTTTGTCCAAAATAATGGAAGTTGTTGTAGCCAAGCGTATTGCTGACATCCCAACTCCAGTTATTACCCCAATCTCCTTTCAGGCCTGCCGCCCAGGAAACATCGGTAATATGTACATCTTCTACGGGATTGTAAAATATAGTTCCATCGCTGGCAGTATGCATGATAGAAGCATCATAGTTTATTGTTCCATCTGAATTAACAGGGAACCTTTCGGGGTGATTGGCATATTGTCGCGTATAAGCATAAGCGTTTGAATTTTTATAATTGTAAATCCCAAACGAATAAAAGGTGGTTTTTGTTCCTGCAATAGGCAATTCTGTATTTATAGCAATTCCTCCGGAGGTAACTGAAGCATCACCAAACGCTCGGCGAACATAATTCACACCCAATGGTGAAGAAATAGGGGCCTGCCTGAAAGTTTTACCCTGGTTTAAGAAGTTCAGGGAAAAATTTATGAAGCCATTTTGTTTCCCAACCTTTATTCCATAATTCAATCCCACATTTGCTGTTCCCCCGTCAACCTGACTGCCTGTATAATACTGGCTGCGGTCACCGCTATTTAGAGAATTATATTTATGGTCATAATATCCCGATATTCCGGTATTTATCGTAAGATGATTTACATCTTTTTTTAAAACAATATTTATAACACCTGCAATAGCATCAGAACCATATTGCGCAGAGGCGCCATCACGAAGGATTTCTACATGATCAATCGCCGATTCGGGTATAGCATTTAGATCTGTGCCTGAATTTCCCCGGCCCCTTGTACCAAAAAGGGCGACAAAGGCTGTTTGGTGCTGTCTTTTTCCATTTATCAATACCAGGGTTTGGTCTGGCCCAAGTCCCCTTAGGGTAGCCAGGTCTATAGCATCTGCTCCATCGCCACCGCTTTGTTTATTATAATTAAAGGATGGCGCCATTGTATTAAGTAAAGATGTCAGGTCAGATTTCGCTGTTATTTGAGTAGTCGTTTTAAGGTTGATGACATCTATTGGAACCGGGCTTTCGGTTTTCACTCTGCCACCACTGCGGGAACCTACCATTACGATTTGTTCAAGGCCTGTAGCAGACTGCTGAAGTTTCACAGAAATATTTGTTTGCCCGTTCAGTGGAATTGACTGAGTGGTATAACCAACAGAGGTAATTGTTAGTACATCATTCGGGGAGGCTTCAATAGTAAAAAAACCCTGGCTATTGCTGACAGTTCCTTCTCCCAATGACTTTATTTGAATGGAAGAACCATCAATCGGCGTGCCTGAAGATGCATCAGTAATAGTGCCGGTAATTTTTTGTTTTTGTGAAAATGTGTTTAAGAAAAATAAAAGAAAGGCCAAAACCTGGATCAATTTTTTTGCGGAGCTCATAGCTTAAAGTTTTGAAGAAGTAAAACTAAGAAGTATTTAATCCTCTTGTAGAATTAGCCCCGTAAAAATGACAGCTTTATGACTTTTTTGAGGAGGCTGTCAAATTAAGATAGCTTTATGTTTCATACAAATCCTGGCTTCCTCACTGGGACACCTATTTCTTTTAAAGAGTCTTAGGATTGCATATTTAAATATTTTTTTGATTAAAACTACTGTTTATGAAATTCTCAAATGCCTTATTTTTTATTGGGTGTCCTATGAGGAATTCAGGAAGATAGCTTTGTGTTTCATACAAATCCATGCAAAACGGGTGTGGTAGATTACCGCACCCGTTAAAGAATTAATGTATTTTTTTCTAAAACTTAAAAGTTAAGGTAGCCTGGAAAATTTTTTCAAACTTTTCATTTTTTGATAAATCCATATTTTCTCCTGAAACTTTATTGGTATCAAAGGAAAAATTTTCCGGATAAAAATTTCCGGCAGTAAACCATGTGGTTATAATTAGATCGTATTTACGGTCCCATTTATCCTGGTTAGTTGCATCAAACAAATAGAGTGTTACTTTATTGCCTATTTTAAGACCTGACATAACTTTTTTTGAAAGGTCAACACAGTTTTGGGCATTGGCTGTACCGTCATAGTGCTCTACCATATCCCAAATTTCTGTAATTCCACTGAGATGTTTTGGAATCCTGGCGTTGCCAATTCCGATATCTAAGATGGAAATAGGCTGCTGCTTCTTTGAAAATACCTCAATAATGATTTTTTTTAATTCTATGAACTCTGCCCGTTGGGCCTGTAGCAAGTATTCGGTCAGGAATTCAGTATCAAATGATTTTTGAACGGTATTTTCATCATCATACATTTCCATAAATTCAGCTACTTGTAAAGTAATGACTGAAAAGTTAATGGATGTTTTTCAAATTCAGATCAGTTCCTGCATAAAAACCCAGATCTATATTTTTGATTTCTTTTACCCAAAAAGCTACCTGCCCGGTGTGATATGAATAATGTTCTGTTACATGAATAATAATGCCAATGCCTGATAAATTAAATCCCTGCACGGAATATCTTTTCATTAATGCTTCTTCAGAAATATGCCTTATAATATCATTTGCCTGCGCTACAGTTGCAGAAAGTTTATGTATCAATTCAGCTTTATTATATCCTCCTGAGGTAGAAAATTCTTTATCCCTTTCTCTATGATCGTCATAGTTACCTAATGCTGAAATAAGGTATTGGGTAATATTCCCGCAAAGATGCAGGATGATATTAGCCATACTATTGGAGCTTTCATTCGGCGTCTTCCAGATTTCTGTTTCACTTATTTTCTCAAGACATTGAATGATTCTTTTGGTATTTTCTTCATTTCTGTAAACGCATTGTTCATTAAATTCTTTGCAAAAACTATTTTCCATTTTTTATACTTATTTGGCAAAATAAATTAAAATCAAATTTCTTTTTTCCAATCCCAGATTACAACCTCCCATTGATCGCCATTGGGATCTGTATAGCTATGAATATTTTCAAAACCGATCCTGACATGTGCTTTAAGGGAGCGCAAATTTTTTTTTGAATCTCAGTTATAGCAAAATCATATTTTTTCTTAAAATGATTTTTGTATGCTGAATAACAATCATCTAAAATCCCCTTCCCACGGTATCCCTCAGCAATACAAACCTGCCCAACCACAATATAATTATATGCTGCAATTTTTTTATTCTTGTAAGTAACATTGTCAAAAACTTTGAACATCGGTATTAAAACAGGAATACCATTCCTCGATTCTCTGGTCATGGCCAGTAAGTAGCCAACCACTTTATCATTTTCTTTTGCGATAATGCTTTGTTCTATTGAATTCATTTTTTGCAAAATATCAAAGCTATGGTGTACCGTAACAAATCCTTGAGAAGCTATTTGTTCTTTGTTGAGGTTTGGAGGTAAATTATCTTGCTGGAGTTCCAGTATCTGTTCAATATCCCGAACAGTTTTGGCTGTTACGTATTCTATCATTTATTTTAACAAAAAAATGTTCAACTTCAATTTGGAATTTGATTGGATTTGCTGATGGTATCAAATTTATTGATCAGTTCATTGGATTTTCCGTCTTTATTAAAAATAAATTCCCATGTATTCAACGGTTCCCAGATAAATGTTCCTTTTAGTTTATCGCCCGGAACGGAAAATGCAATTTTATTCACCTCATCTTTCAGTTGCGAATACTCAGCGACAATTACAGGCTTATTATATTTTTTTTCAAGTGCTGTAAGGTTATTCTGCAGATCCTGCAAGGTTCCATGCCATTTAGGATAATATGATTCTCCAATTACGTCAAATGCCACTCCCCGGTTGATCATGTTATCCAGGAAAAATTGTGACTCCGTATTTTGGCCGCCCAAAGCAATATGAAGCATCACAATAATATTGGGGTTAACATCTCTGACGGCAGCTATCGCGGCTTTCAAAAGCATGGCAAGGCTGTCGGTGTGTTGGATATTTCCATCGGGCCACAGCATACCATGATTGATTTCGTTGCCCGTTTGCACCATATCCGGAAGAGTCCCCTGTGCCTTTAAAGCAGATAATACCATCTTTGTATATTGATAAACGGTGTCAGTTAATGCAGAAAAACTGAGGCCCTTCCATGCTGCAGGCATATGTTGTTTCCCGGGATCGGCCCATGTATCGCTATAATGAAAGTCCAGCAAAAATTTCATTCCTGCTTTTTTAATGCGCCTTGCCATTGCTTGTGTTTGTTGTAAATCACAAAATCCCTTACCCCGCGAATAGCCACTGTCGCTAGCCGGATCTACAAATAACCGTAACCTGATATAATTAAAACCATGATCTTTTAAAATTTGAATAGCATCTTTTTCATTTCCTTTATCAGAAAATTTGATCCCCTTTGCTTCCAGTTGAGGCAAATATGAAATATCTGCACCCATTATTTTTCCATTTGGTTCGAGGGTTATTTTTCTATCATATTTCTTAATTCCTTTCTCCATCCCCTTTTCGGATGGATAAACAGTTACAATATCAGTAGCTCCTTTCCACAGGCCTTGTGATGAGGCTTCAAAATGAATAGTAGCTTCAGAAGTTCCGGCCTGCACTATCACCTGGCATTTCCCATTAAATAATTTTCGCTGCCAGTTTCCATCCATACATTTATCCGGTTCGTGGCTGCTGGGGTCTCCATTTCCTACGCCAATTATTTTGGCATCTCCTGCAATTGAAAATGTAACCAGGTTATCTGCATCAGGAACTTCTCTTCCCTTTTTGTCGATTGCTGTTATGTTTATCACCGTAGCATCTTTTCCATCTGCCAGCATAGTAGTTTTGTAAGGGGTAAGTACTACTTCTGTGGGCTCTCCTGTCGTTTCAACTTGTGATGTAATTTTTTTTCCTTTTTTATAAGCTATGGCAGATAGAATGCCGGGTTCATAATTCACGCTCCATTGCAGATGGCCGTTACGGGGCATTTCTTTTTTTCCTAAACTGGTTCCATTTAAAAAAAGTTCCACATTATCAGCATTGCTATACACCCACACATCTATTGGCTTTCCTTCTTTTCCTTTCCAGTTCCAATGCGGCGCAATATGTAAGACGTCTTTATCCGTCCACCACGATTGATAGTAATAGTAAATATTTTTTGGAAAACCACACATATCCATAATGCCAAAATGTGAATTGATATTGGGCCATTGATAGGGTGTCGGTTCACCGCGATAATCAAACCCTGTCCAGACAAATCCGCCCATCCACCAGGGCCTTGTTGCTGCCAGGGACCACCATTGTTCTGCTGTGTTAGCCCACCATGGGTAAGTAATATCTTCATCCGGCACATAGGCATTAACGGTATCCCTTTCATAAATTCCTCTTGTAGTTACGGTGCTTCCCATTTCTGTTCCGATAATAGGTTGATCAGGATGATCTTTATGATAAGGATCAACGCCTTTGATACGGTAATTAAATCCTCTGACAGGAATAACGCTATTTACCCCGTTATAAACATTACCCACATCTGCAGCATAGGTGCTGGTCCGGGTAGGGTCTAATTCTTTTTGTTTTGCCAGCAAGGTTTGTGCAATGCGTTTACCGGTAGCATTAGTTTGAATATAACCTTCCTCATTTCCTATTGACCACATGAATACCGAAGGATGACTGCGGTCACGCAGAATCATTCTTTCAAACTGATTGACATATTCCTTACCACTATTTAATAACCTTGTTTCATCAAGCACCAGCATTCCGAGACTATCGCAGGCATCCAGCAATTCCGGCGTAGGTGGATTATGGGTAGTCCTGTACGCATTGGCACCCATTTGTTTTAATAATGTTACCCGGTAATATTGCAGGTAATCTGGTAATGCGCTTCCCACACCTGCATGGTCCTGGTGATCGCAAACACCCTGAACTTTAATATATTTTCTATTTAGAAAAAGCCCATCTTTAGTGGCACTAATTGTCCTGATGCCAAATCTTTTTTTCTGTGTATCAATAACTTTTCCATTAGCTTTTAGTATAGTAATAAGCCGGTATAAATAAGGATCATCCACCGACCATAACCTGGGTTCATTGATTATTATTTTTTGGTAGACCCTTTTCGATTCATCTACGCCTAAAGAAAGTGATTGCTCTTTTGTTGTAGCCAATATTTTATCACTGCGATCAGTAACCTTAAATGAAACTGTATAATTAACTGTATTCAAATTTTGATTTTGAACCGGCACCTCCACATTAATAGTGGCTGAATTCTTTTGAACATTTGCAGAAACAAAAGCGCCATTATCAGCTATATGCACATTATTGAATTCATTGAGCCAAACATGCCTGTAAATACCTGTGCCTTCATAAAACCAGCCTTCATATTGTGTTGCATCTACCCTTACAACAATCACATTGTCATGATCATAATTAATAAAATCAGTAATATCATAGGATGTGCCCATGTAACCGCTTTTATTATTCCCCAAATAAATACCATTGATCCAAACATTAGCATCACGATAAATTCCGTCAAACTGTATTTGGAATTGATTGCCAGAATCCTTTTTATTTACTGTGAAATGTTTACGGTACCATCCTATACTTGTTTCCGGAAACAGGCCACCAACAGGCTTATAGCCGTGTGCCATTACATCAAAGTTGGGGGAGTACGCAAAAGGAAGTTCTACAGCCCAATCATGTGGCAGGTTAATTGTACGCCAATCTGCGTCATTAAATTTACCGGCTATCGCCGTTCCATCTGCATTGCCGGTTTTTGAAAAAATGTTGCCAATGGAATAATTAAAATCTTTAGTGGGATCGGATGCATTACCCAAATGAAATTTCCAGTTATTATCAAAATTTACATGCCTGTCTGCCAATTCATTTTGGGCAACACAAAAATTTTCTAAGGAGAAAAATAATATCAAAAAAAGCGGGAAATGCGGGAAATTTTTTTTCATACAAGCTGGTTTAATCCTGGAATAATTATTCAGGTTCTAAGGTAAACTTATTTCCTGCGAAGAAATAAAGAACAAAAATAACATTCTATGCCAGGGCCGTAAATAGTTGAATAAAGAAAAGATGTGGTTTCCCGTTGAAATTATTTAAAAGCATCAAGAGCTATGGTTGGTTTACCGGAATTATCAAACGCTCCCAAGCTATATCCCTGCCAGTTATTATAAGATTCAGGTTCCCAATAAAAAACGCCTACTCCATTGCCAATGGCAATGGATTTAGTCTTAGTGATAAGATCAGCAATAAAAGAATTGCAGGTTGTAGAATCGGTCCAACTCATTCCCACTTCACAAATCATCACTGGTTTATTAAATCGCGAAACCATATCGGTCATATTGACCAGGCATTGGGTGTTCAAATCACTCCAATTGGTTGATGAAGGATACAGGGACATTCCAATAATATCCCATTGGGCACCATTTGTTTTTAAGCCGTCAAACACCCAGCGGAATAGCGTATTGTCAAAACCATTAGAAATATGAACGATAACTTTTGAACTGTCACTTACAGACTTAACTGCATTATACCCTGCGTTTACTAACGAGGCAAAATTTGCCATATTCACTGAAGCCTGTCCAACGGGCCATAACATACCGTCATTTGTCTCATTACCGACCTGCACCCAATCAGGAAAAATTCCGTTTGCTTTCAAAGAATCCATTACACCTACTGTATAAGTATATACTGAATTTTGTAAGGCGTTTATGTCTTCGTTAGCCCATCCAGCCGGCGTAGTCTGGTGGCCGGGGTCGGCCCATGTATCACTGTAATGGAAATCTATCATAATCTTCATTCCGGCATTTTTGGCGCGAATAGCCTTCGAAACTACATCGGCCGTGTTGTTCCACCTTCCCGAAGGTGTTACCCATGCACGCAACCTGATACTGTTTATCCCCTCATTTTTTAAGATTTGAAACAAGTCAGCCCGTTTACCATTTCTCTGGTAGAATGATAGACCTTGTGATTCCATTTGAGTGATCCAACTGATATCAGCTCCTTTGGCAAAAGCAACAACAGCAGATAGTATTGTATCTGTAACAGGAGGAACATGGTCTGTTACATTCTTTTTGCAACTAACACCTATAAATATTCCAGCCATGCAAAATAAATAACTGAGAATTTTCATAATGGATAATATTAAATCCGATAGTCGAATCTTTCCGGCATATTTTAATGAATTACACAAAACGATGTCTGTACAGTTTTCATATTACTGTAAAGTTTTATAGTATACACGCCATTTTGAACTGAATTGATATTAAATGGCAACTGGTTAAATGTAATTGTATTCCTGCCTGAAGACTGGTTTCCAAGGCTGAAAGAACCGATCTTTTGGCCCATCATATCATATAATCCAAGGTTTACATTTCCCGAAGCGGGCAAAGAGTAGGTGATAACAGAAGTACTGTTTGCAACCGGGTTTGGATAAATCCTCATTCCGTTTACAATAGTAGTATCAGGTGGTGTGACGGCGCCGCCACCGGTAGCTGTATCGTGCAAATTTTTATTCGTGTACACTTTATAGGCTCCGGGGCTTAAGGTGATACTCTGGCTGCTTCCGGTAGCTAATATTGAATCATTACCTAAATAATTGTACCAGGTTCCGGCAGACTGAAATGTAACAACATCCGTGGTGGGAATCACATCAAAATTTCCTATAACGGTAACGCCTATACCTGAACCTGTAACCTGTACATTCCGGAAAGCGTTGGAAAGAGAATAATTTACATTAGTTGAAGCTGCCAGGGAAGGAAAGCTGTCATTCAACTTAAAGAGTGCCGCATATACATCATGCAAATGCTTCCTGGCGGGATTCAATAAATAGTCCCACCGGACCGGTTTCAGATCAAGCCGGCAGCTATCATTTACTGACCCGTCCACGCAGGTATTAATTGAATAATCGTACCCCGATTCACCCATTTGCCACATCATTTTTGGACCGGGTATCATGGCCCAGAAAGCCGCCGCTAATTCATTTCGAGCTAATCCAGTGGCAGTATCCTTTATGTTATAAAATCCATTAGAATTGCCATATTGTTCATTTTTATACATCAGCCTTTCTTCGTCATGACTTTCCTGGTAATTCATCAGACCATTTTGTGCAATACCGGTGGCCGCTGCCGTACTTCCACTCAAATCCCAGCCTGCACTGTAGCCCATAGTTGACTGCTCATAATTGTTACTCATGTTATTCCACACCATCATATTATTATTGGCATATAGTGCTTCTTCCGCCGGGGCAGTGAACATTTCCAGTATACAATAACTGCCGGGCGAAGCTATTTGTGTGGTTGCATATAAAGTATTCCAGATTTTTATCCTCGTAGTATCATAAGCAGAATTATCCACACAGTTATTTCCTGTTGGGTCACAAGACACTACTTTAGTAAAGCCTTTGGCAAGATCGAACCTATAACCGTCTATATGATAATTCTTTAACCAATAGCTGATTACACGTTGCCTGAAGGTCATGGTGGCAGAGCTAGTATTTTTGAATTGATAGCCAACATCATAAGGGTGTGTATAATATTGGTTAAACCACGGGCTGTTTGCGGCCGGGAAATTATTAATACGATCCCAATACATCTGTACCATTGGCGAGCTTCCAAAAGAATGGTTCAATACCATATCCATGACTACTGCCATTCCTTGTTGATGACAGGCATCTATAAATTCTTTCAAGGCCGTTTCAGTACCATACACCTTACCAGGAGCAAAATAAACATTCGGATTATACCCCCAACTGACAGAGCCTTCAAAATTATTGAAAGGCATTACTTCAACAGCATTAATCCCCAGGGATTCCAAATAATGTAGTGTATCCATTAACGTTTGCCAATTACCGGTTGATAAAAAATCTCCCAGCCAGAGTTCATATATCCTCAGATTACTTTGAGCAGGCCTTTGAAAGTTGGCGACCTGCCAGTTATATGAGGGTTTACCCGTCTCAACGATGCTTGCCAAGGTCCCATTTGCCCGCGAAGGAAATGTTTTTAGATTGGGATAAGTAGAAGGAGAAATATATGGATCCACATTTTTATCGAGCACCTTTTCAGTGTTATAATCTGCTACGGTTATAGTGTCATCAATCACATATTGGTAGGCATATTCAGTTTGAGGAGTTAGTCCGTTAATCTGTATCCAAAAATAATTGCTGTCGGGTGTTTCGTTTAATTGATAAGAAGGTGACTGCACCCAGTTATTAAAATCACCCACAATACTGATTTTGTGTTTCAAGGGTGCATATAACACCAATAATGCAGCCGTATCACCGGGTAAATAATTAATGCCCTCTGATGCCCCGGCAGGAAGAGGCGTTATATTATTAGCTCCTGCAACAAAAAAATTAATCGTATCATATTTCGTTACAGAACCATTATTTGCGGATGCAATTATTTGCTGGATACCCGGGGAATTGATATGAAGCGTATAAGAAATTGAATCCGTACTGCCGGCGCTGGCTGCAGTTGTTCCGTTAACTGCTATGCCCAGGTTGGCATTTTTGTTGCATATATAGGTAACCGGTAGCGAATCTCCTGCAGATAGAATTATTGGTTCGGGAATTGGAATGAACGTGGGCTGAAATGGGGGCCGGGTAAATTGAGTCGCCAGGGTGCTGTTATATATATTTATGAACATATCACTTCCATCGCCATTTGCCTGCTTCAATGATCCATTTCCGTTACGAAACAAGATCGCCACTTTGAGAATGGTTTCACCGGCAGGAACACCAAAGAAATTTCTGATATTATTTATCGTGTATTCATATTTGTTATTTTCCAACGAAGTTGCATGAGCCGCAGGGTTGGTAGTGCCCCAGGTAAAAGGTACATATCGCCAGTCTGAATTACTGGTGCTTAAATTTGTTATCACCCCAATATGAACATAAACATCAGTAACCGGTGAATAATTCAATAAACCCTGGTTGCCCCTGGAGCAATCGACGGTTATAGCGATTGAACTTGTGTCGACAGGAAATGAAGGTGCAACTGCAATTAGTTGCGCTTCAGAAAAACCTACAAAAAAACTACTGAGTAAGATTAGGAAAAACTTCTTCATAGTTCAGCAAAAATTTATATTTTCGGAACGCCACATATTTATTTCAGATAGCTCCTCTCAAATAATCAAATAGCATCAATTTATGAGCATATTGAATCATTAAGCCCTCTTTAGGGGGTTAAAAAATTTCAGGCAAATTTGCAGCAAAATTTAGCCGCATTTCCCAATATAGATACTATTGGTGAGTTACGGTATAAGTATTCGACCAAAAACTAACTACAATTTTATAATTACCTGAAGTTGCAGGCCCTGGTGTATTAGATGATGGTATGTTTCCGTCGGCTAACAGAGCTCCTCCTGTTGCGCTGGATCCACCAAATTTATGCGTCCAGTCGCCGTTTACAGGTAGAAACAGGTAAGAACCCGTGCTTACTAACGGTAAGGTAATCTGGAAAGTTGAATTATCTGTTTGCGTAAATAGTTGGGAAGGTACAGGCACCGGGTTGGCCCAACCACCTGCCGTAGCATCGCCTACAATGAATAAACTATCGGGAATGGTATAGCCCGAATACGGGGTAACCGTATAAGTATTGGTCAGGAAGTTTATCACTATTTGATACGTACCGCTTGTTGCAGGCGGTGGCGTATTGGAGCCGGGCACCGCATTGTCTGCTAAAAGAGGCCCGCCAGTTGCGCTTGCTCCGCCAAATTTATGGCTCCAGTCTCCATTATCAACTGGTAAAAATAAATAACTACCTGTTGAAGTAAGTTTAGTAATAATGCCAAAAGACACAGCATCTATTTTTGTAAATTCTTGTGTAGGGGCTAACACGGGACTATTACTCCAACCTGCAGCTGTAGCATCCCCAATTATAAATAAATTAGAAGGAATAGTACTGGTGTAGGGCGTAACTGTATACTTACCCGTTTGGAAATTAACTATTATCTGGTAAAGACCGGAAGTAGCCGGCGCCGGTGTATTAGAGCCCGGAACTGCATTATCTGCTAACAATGCCCCGCCTCCTGAGGCGGTCCCGTCTGTTGCTCCGCCATATTTGTGACTCCAGTCCCCATTTACCGGTAAAAATAAATAGCCGCCTCCTGCTTTAAGATTGATAACGATGCCATAGGATACGGCATCTAACCGCGAGAATTGCTGAGATGGAAGAGGAACCGGATTATTCCATCCACCGGGGGTGGCATCCCCTACAATATATAAATCAGGCGGTATGGGGGTGAAGGTCGTGATAGCGATTGGAACGGCATTGGAATATACTAACGGTGTGGTATACCCAACTCCTAAATAACTGACTATTCTGAATTCAACATTTTTAGTAGATCCGCCTGTTACCCCTGCAGCAATGGCTAGACTATTTAATTCTGTGACCAAAAGGCTTGACGTTAATACATTACCATATTGTACAACCTGGGGGTTCGTAAAATTACCGCCAACGGTATCTAACTGAAGGGCATAATTGATGTTATTAGTACCATAGTTACTGGCATTCCAGTTAAAGGAAATTGCTTTGCTGGTGGCATTACTTACGAGCAATACTATGGCGTTTGATGAAGAAGGCGTCAGGGTAATTGGCACTAAATAGGAAGTTATTTTGACAGTGATAACATTTGAATGATACTGTTCATTATTATTGCCATAGGAAGATGTTACCCGTATATCAAAAGTGAAAGTCTGGCCCGGAGCAAAGCCAAAATTTGCAAGTAACGTATTAAGTTGTCCCCCGGTAAAGGAAATATTCAGTGATCCGCTTACAATACGGGTCATTTCTTTAGAAAAATTACGGCCTGTTGAATCTATCTCTAGAATAAATTTTTGGGTTGCGGAATCGGTAGCATAATGCGGATTTGACCAGGAAAAGGTTGCTACTACCTTGTTGGAATCGGCAGGTGCTGGCGTTATATTGGTTGAAGAACTGGTTAAAACAGGCGCATTTCCATTTGCGAAATGGGTATTTGGTAGATTACCTACTTTGCTGCAGGCAGTCAACAAAAAAATTGTACCAGCTACAAATACCAGGTGGTTTAAAATGTGTTTCATATAACTTATTTAAAGTACAAAATGTTTATTCAATTCTTCCAGACTATTGTTTGGTAACAGTTAGTATCCCGGTCTGAAAATTCACGTCAAATAAATAGGTTCCCGCGGCGGTTGGGCCGGGAAAATTATCCGGATAATCCAACCCGAATTTCCCTCCTGAAAATGGCTGTGTTGCCGTATTACTACATGCATATTTATGACTCCAGCTGCCATTTACCGGTAATATCAGGTACTGATCGCTTGAATTAGAATTAGTAGGGTCGCCGCCGGAAAGTTGGAGGGTTAGTTTATAATCAGTAGGACTGACTTGAGTAAATTGCTGGGAAGCCGGGACCGGATTTGACCATCCTCCAAGCAAAGCATCACCTCCAACCAAAACCAACTGGCCTGAAGCAGGCGGAGCTACCACAGGAGGTGGGGCAAATGGAGTAATCTTAAAACTAAGCACATTTGAATTTAGTGAACCAATATTTGGTGAACCGGAGGTATAAGGCGCAATTAACGAAACAACTTTTACCTGTATAGTATGGGATTGTCCATAAGCAAGCTGCAGACCATTCGCTACTAAACTGTTTAATTGATCTGCAGTAAACGTAGTACCAAGATCCGGACTTATTTGAACGGTTTGCATGTTGGGACTGGAGAAATTTGCTCCGGCTGAATCAAATTCCAGGTTATACGTAACATTTAAAGAACTGATTCCATCAGTGAAACTATATTTAGGATTAGTCCAGCTGAATGCAACAGCCAGGCTACTTCCATTCAATGAACTTAATGGGATAGAATCGCTTACCGAGGCGGTTAAAACCGGTGCCGTTCCTCCCTCGAAAGCGACATTAGTTCCTTCTTTTTTACAGGCAGTCAAAATAAAAAGGCTGCTGAAAACTGCGAGGAGTGATTTGCTCAAATAAACTTTCATAATATTTTGATTTTGAAACTAAATGATTTTAATAACCTGGGTTTTGAGTTAAGTTTGAATTAGCCTGCAAATCTGTAACAGGTATCGGGAAAATAGCATAATGACTGTCCACTCCGGTACCGCTGGCAACCCCTCCTTTCCATGGCCACAAATAACTACTACTGGTAAATTCACCAAACCTCACTAAATCAGTTCTACGGAAACATTCCCAATATAATTCACGACCTCTTTCATCCAGAATATAGGGCAGCGTTAACTGGCTGGAAGTAATATCTCCATAGCTGCTTCCATAAGCGCGTTCTCTTAATAAATTTATATAAGAAAGCGCTGTATTAGGATCCCCCCCTGCTCCGCCTCTAAGGACTGCCTCTGCATAAATGAGGTATTGTTCGCCCAGGCGAAATAAAGGATAATCTGTTGAACAAAAAGTGCCGCCTGCACCGGGCTCGGCCTGCACTCCCGTTGAAGTTATATTGGTAAATTTATTTACCGGGACACCCTGGCCAAAAGTTGAAAGGTTGGTTATGTCAGCCGTAACACCGGGAGCATTTAAAAATATACCCCGCTTATCTACCGTGGTATCAGGTGTGGGAAACAGGTTAATGAGGCCTGTTGTAGCCCTGTTACCTGCCCAACCTCCACTTGGTACACCATAGGTAGCGGAACTCATCGCATAACCGGGACTGCCAGGAGTATACGTAGAATTGGCACAGGAACTATTTACCAAAAATGTAGAACCTCCATAGGTTTGGGTATTAATTCCGTCATAGGGTATTGCCAAAATAACTTCCGCGTTATTTAAATTATTATCTGCTCTAAAAAGATTCGCATAATGCGGATGCAAGCTATACCCGGCATTTATTACTTTACTTGAATAAATAATCGCACTGTCATATTTGGCAGTGCCGGTATATACCTGAGCATTTAAATAGAGCCTGGCAAGCAAAGCCCATGCAGCGGCCTGGTCTGCACGTCCGTATTCGTTCTGGTGGGGAGCAACCATGGCGTTGGAACAGGTCAGCAATTGTGAGGTAATATATTTAAACAAATCCGCCCTTTTAATTTGTTTGGGAAATGATAAAGGTCCTACCGGAGTTGTTTCATCTGCAAAGGCAGGAATTGCAAACGCATCCATTAATACAGTATATTGAAATGCACGCAAAAACTGAGCCTCGGCTTCATACTGGCTTATTGCTGTGGCATCGTTTCCGGTTATACCCCGTTTTTGAAGAGCAGCAGTAGAGCAATGGGTAATAAAATCATTACATAAAGTTATCTGGTAACCACAGCGGGCATAAAGGCCGATAAGAATCGGATCTGTTGACGTCCAACTCATATTATGAAAATCAGGAACTCCGGGGTCGCCCCATGCACAAACAGCCTCATCGGTTGTTAATTCTTGTGTATTCCACCAACACCTTACAAAGTCGGATGTTCCGGCATCAACACCGGCGATATCAGAACTGGATGGGCCGCTTATACCGGTAAGCGTGTAGCCTCCGTATACATTTGCAAGCGATAACTTATAACCAGCAGCGCTGCTATAGACACTGTCTGAAAATATAGAATTAGCAGGAAGCCTGTTCAGATCTTTGCTACAGGAGGTTAGAAGTCCTGAAACAACTATTGTAGAGAATAAGATTATTAAATGAATATTTTTCATATTTCTAATTTTAATATTTTTCATTTACAAGGTCAGATTTGCGCCCAGAGTTATAGTTCTTGGCCGCGGGTAAAGAACATTATCAATACCGCCATATATTTCCGGATCGGATCCTGTATATTTTGTAATCGTGAATACATTTTGGACATTCAGCAACAGTCTTAAATTATATTTGTTCTTGCTTAATGGTCCAGCATTGTAGCTTAGGCCCAGATTATCCATTTTCAGAAACGAAGCGTTTTCTACATAATAAGAAGAGAAAAACTGGTTATTTTGAAAATTTGTATTAAGGATAGAAGAAGGAGCATTCTGCAGGAATCCAACAGGGTTTAATACGTTTCTTAATACTGCCAGATTTGAGGCTGCATTGTTATACATGTAATTGCCCACATTTGCCCGAAGTACTGTGCTGATACTCCATTTTTTGTATCTTATACTCGTAGAAAAACCAAAAGTGAAAGGTGCGAAGGGAGATTTATAATGGATCAGGTCTTCCTGGTTAATGATGCCATCCCTGTTTTGATCAACATATAAGCCTTCAACAGGTTTTCCATCTGTTCCATAAACCTGCTGCAATACATAAAATGAAAAGGGAGTATATCCAACTGTATGCTCCTGTATCGTATTACCTGTACCGCCGCTTATTCCTCCAACTGCAAGTCCGCTATTAGCCTTTGCCAGTGAATCCTGAGAAACAGAAAGATTAGTAATGGTAAATTTATTATAAGCAACATTGAAACCAATATCCCAGGTAACATCTCGTGTTCTTACCGCGGTTGCATTAATAGAGAAGTCAACACCTTCATCACTCATATTGCCAACATTTCTTGTCAATTGATTTCCGAAATTGGTTAGCTCCGGAACAAAAACAGTTGCCAGAAGATTGCTGGTTTTTTTATAATAATAGTCCACACTTCCTGAGATCCTGTTATTCAGAAAGCCGAAATCGATCCCTGCATCCTTTGTTTCCGTCTGTTCCCATTTAAGATCAGCAGCAAAAGCAGATGGGCTATAAGGGCTATAAAAATTATTGCCAAAATTGACCTGGGACACGCTTCCACTCGGTGAAAAATAGTTTAGATAACCATAGAAACCTATTCCCTGATTTCCCTGGTTTCCGGTACCACCCTGATTTCCTGTAATTCCATCGCTTAGCCTTAAATTCAACGTAGACAATACGTTTGAATTTTTCAGGAAATTTTCCTGGCTAATTTTCCATGTAAATGCTGCCGAAGGAAAAACACCCCAACGATAAGCAGGCCCGAAACGGGATGAGCCATCTGTTCGGATTGAACCCATCAAAATATATTTATTATTGAAAGTATATATTAAACGTCCGTAATAAGACTCAATAGTAACTTCCTGAAAGGAGGAAGGTATGCTCGAAGAATAATTACTTGGTAAAGTGTCATTTGATGCGCTGATCAAAGGGTAATTTTTAAAGTAATAATAATTATCATAATAACCATAGCCTGCCACTGCATTTATATTGCTTTTTATGGATTTAATGTCTTTTAAATAATTAAAATAAAATTCGCCAACCTTATTTGTGTAGTCGTTATAATACTGATTATTCTGGCCCCTCAGGGAAGGGATAGCATTATATGATTGCGCTGCTTCTGCCGGTACTACTGTTGTTCCGGTATATTTTGCCACATCATAGCCTAAATTAAGGATCGCATGCAGGTCCGGCAAAAAATGGAATTTATAATCAAACTGGATATTACCAAAGCTTCTGAGTGCATGATTCTCAGCATTATATTGTTCCAAAAGAGCCAGTGGATTCCTGTTAGCTAATGAATTGGGGGTCGAATCATTGTTTGTCCACTCAAAATAATTTCCAAAATTTTTATTCCCGTTATATACCGGTTTGGTCGGATCAAAAGATACAGCATTTCCAACTGCGCCTGTATTGGCAGTTCTGGAATCTGTGCTGGATCCATGAATATTGATATCGATCTTCAAATGATCATCGAACAAATGAGGAGTGAGGCTTATGGAAAGTGCTTCCCGTTGCAGATTATCTGTCTTAAGAATACCTCCCTGGTTTAGATATTCTCCTGAGATACGATAAGGTAAATTTTTTAAACTACCGCTAATGCTTAAATTATTATCAGAGGTTATAGCTGTCTGGTAAATTTCTTTTTGCCAATCTGTATTCGCTGTACCCAGCAAGGCAACCTCGGTAGGTGTTCCATCAGCCTTTACCAGGTTTCTGAACTGGTCTGCAGGTAATACCGGAAATTCTTTGGGATTATATGCGGCTGAAATCTGAGTAGTGAAAGATAGAACCGGCTTTCCGCTCCTGCCCTTTTTAGTAGTAATAATAATGACCCCATTGGAAGCCCGGGAACCATATATCGCTGTTGCTGCAGCATCTTTTAAGACTGTATAGGTTTCAATATCGTTGGGATTGATACCGGCCAAATTTACTGTGCTAAAAGGAACGCCATCGATAACAATCAAAGGATCATTACTTGCATTTAACGATGTTCCGCCTCTTATTCTAATCGTGCTGCCGGATCCCGGCTGCCCTCCATTGGAGGTAATCGAAACCCCTGCTATTTTTCCGGCAATCTGTTGTTCAGGGGATGTAATAGAACCATCCTGGAAATCCTTTACACTAATAGTAGCTATTGATCCAGTAAGATCTTTTTTTCTAACTGTAGTATATCCTATAACAACAATATCTGAAAGAGTAGATGCAGCAGCGGTCAGTGAAATATTAATAGAACTTTGATTATCGACAAGAATTTGCTGGCTTGCATATCCAATAGCCGAAATCACAAGCGTATTCGAATTTTTAGGTACGGTAACAGTATAACTACCGTCAGCAGCGGTTTGTGTGCCTATCTTAGTTCCTTTTACTAAAATAGTAACGTTAGAAACTCCCGAACCGCTATTCGCATCAGTTACTTTTCCGGTAATCGTTTTCTGTGCGTGGGCTACAAAAGCAAAGGAAATAAATGTGATCAAAACTGCAATATGTTTTGACACGGCATACATGCTCTTTCTCATAGCAACAATCGTTTTAATTAAGAAGTATAAAAACTATTTTAGAAGTTTTCTGGTAATGTGTAATTCTTACACAATTTAGTGCAATTTTAATTAAATAAAAATTTTTATTCAACTATTTACTGAGGATTTATTTTTGAGTATTATATATGACAATAACTTGACTTATCAGGAAATAATACCGGCTAGAAATCAATTCCTGACCACGTTTTTTTCTCCATTTCATATTTTTTATAATCAAACTTATAAAGCTTCCCCGGCCGGTGTGGCACATCCTGTTCTTCTTCATCCAGGTCTACTAAAAAATCCATAGCAAAAAACTTCTTTCTAAAATTTCTCCTGTCAAGTTTGATATTCAATATGGCCTCATACAAATTTTGCAGTTCCCGCAAGGAAAATTTACTCGGGAGCAGGTTAAGCCCGAGCGGATGCTCCTGCACCCTTTTTTGCAACCAGGAATAGCACCGTTCAAATATTTTCTGATGATCAAATGCCAGGTCCTTTACGTTTTCAACATCGTGCCAGTGAAGCTCATGATCCAATATTTTCAGGCGATAATGCTCAATATTTATCAATGAACAATAGGCGACCGTAACCACCCTGCCGGCCGGGTGCCGGTTAACTTCACCAAAGGTATGAACCTGCTCTAGGTAAACATCGCTTAACCCTGTACGTTGTTTTAAAATCCGGTAAGCAGCTGCGTCCAGGTCTTCCTCAGGTTTTACGAGGTCCCCAAGCAAAGACCATTTACTTTTAAACTTTTTTAGATCAGAACGAATCAGCAAAACCTTAAGCTTGTTTTCGTCAAATCCAAAAATTACACAATCAACGGACAAGGCCACATGCTTGATGCTTTCAACCTCAGATTGTATTGCCTTAAAAGTCTTTATATTTTTTTGAAGATGTTTATCTGAAGATACCTGCATATTAAACATATAATCTAATCGTGATGAAAAAATGAATTTATAGATTTGCAAGTATCCCGGTTACCAGCCGCTTTGGTCATCATTTACAGCTTTAAATTCTTTACCAATATCCGGTGATTGTGCACCGTGAGGGTAAAAATGTTTGAAAGGGAATAGGATTGACCAAGAAAAATCGGCTATTTTCTCCATATCAAGCGTTTTAGATAGTGTAAATTAAACACATTATTTTAATATTTAATCATTATAGTGTAAATAATTTCCTGAAAAAGCTGAAACTAACGTTGGAGAATATTTTGGATTGGGGTTAAAGCTTACAGTATTTTTGCAAGGTTGATTTTGATAAACTTATCGTCAATCTATTTCTTCTATTCAGACAAGTTTTATTTTTACAATAAATCCGGAAGATGTATACTAACGAAGAAACGAAGAAATTAGAATCACTGACACAGTTATTGTTAAAGACACCCGGTTCGGTTGACGAGCTGCGAAATGTTCTGAGGTTTCATGAATACAGGTATTATATCTTAAATGATCCGCTCATATCTGACGCTGAATATGATAAATTATATAAAGCGCTGGAAAAGCTGGAGCAGGACAATCCGGCAATAATTACTCCGGACTCGCCAACCCAACGTGTAGGAAACAGTCTTAACCCTGAATTTGTGACTGTTCCCCACCTTGCACCTATGCTGAGCCTTGAGAACAGTTATAACGCGCAGGGCCTTGTTGACTGGGACAAAAGAGTTCGTGGATTTGTACATACAGATAAAATTATGTACAGTACAGAACCTAAATTTGATGGCGCCGGTATTTCCTTAATTTACAAAAAGAACATGCTCACCAGGGGGGCTACCCGTGGCGATGGGATTGCAGGCGATGATATTACCGTTAATATAAAACAAATCGGTTCTATCCCTTTATCGGCAAAATTTTCTGATTACGGTATTGAATTGATTGAAATCCGCGGCGAAGTACTAATGACAAAAGAAATTTTCAGGGCATATAATAAGTCACTCTTGGAGGAAGGCGCTTCACCACTTGCCAATCCCAGGAATGCTGCCGCCGGATCTCTTCGTATGAAAGACCCTGCTGCAGTTAGAAAAAGAAATCTCGAGGCCATATTGTATCAAATAAGTTTTATAAAGCTTCGTAAAGACCATATTTCAGCTAGGAATACTCTCTTAGAAACACATGCCGGTCGCTTAGAGATGCTGGCTAACCTCGGTTTTAAGACACCGGTAGATCAAAAAAAAATAGTGGATACCATAGAAAAAGCGGTTGAAGTTTGTAAGGATTTTGAGGGCAAAAGGGATAAACTACCTTATGAAATAGACGGTGTTGTAATTAAAATAAACGATATCGAATTACAGGAACAAACAGGCAGCACAGCCCACCACCCACGGTGGGCCATTGCTTATAAATTTAAAGCCCGGCAGGCGACTTCAAAATTTATAAAAGTAGAATTCCAGGTAGGAAGAACGGGATCTATTACTCCGGTTGCAAAAATAGATCCGGTGCATATCGGAGGTGTTACGGTTTCTTCCGTATCCCTTTTTAATGCTGATGTAATCGGGGAAAAAGACCTACGATTAGGCGATACAGTAATAGTAGAAAGAGCCGGCGATGTAATCCCTTATATTGTAAAGCCGCTTATTGAATTGAGGACCGGTAGCGAAAAAAAAATAAAATTCCCGGAGAAATGCCCGGTTTGCGATGACCCTTTGGTAAAACCAGCCGGAGAAGCAGTTTGGAGATGCGTTAATATCAATTGCGAAGCGCAGGTTGTTGAGCGAATTATTCATTTTGTCAGCAAAGATGCTATGGATATCAAAAGTCTTGGAGAAGCCAATATCCGAAAGTTTTTTTCCCTAAGTATTCTGAAAAATATCCCGGGGATTTATAAAATGGATTATGATGCAATAGCCAATATGGATGGCTTCGGGCAAAAATCAATAGATAACCTGCGTCATGCTGTAGAAAGTTCAAAAAAACAAAGCCTCCACAGGCTTATTTACGGATTAGGTATCAGGTACGTGGGCGAGGCCACCGCCAAAA
>OCTA010000640.1_pt1 | contig 32006 bp, 33 predicted proteins | sample 1538991 | NCBI WGS metagenome assembly OCTA01 (sample SAMEA3539302, study PRJEB22396) | soil metagenome | biome: tundra; feature: field; material: soil | place: USA | collected 2010-05 | depth 0.15 m | reverse complement strand
GGCTCGGCGTGGGTCAGGGGACCCGCCCCACATTTGGTTGTGACTGTCCGCGGGGCCAACGCCATTCTCGCCCTCCGCTGCTGCCAGATGAATGGCGAGTTTGAGAACTACTGGGAGGCCCGCGCCGCCTGACCTCCACTTCATATGTCGCGCACCCTCGGGCAGGTGGAGGCGTGCGCATCATGATGCTTCTGTGCTAGCATCGAGATGTGCGGACCACCTTGACTCTTGACGACGATGTACGCGCCCGTCTGGAGCAGGAGACACGGCGCAGCGGCAGATCGCTCAAGGAAGTGGTCAACGAATCTCTGCGCCTCGGATTGAATGCCCGCCAGACGATGAAGCCGGGGCGCAAGTTCGTGGTGCAAGCACGAAACATGGGGTTGCGGCCGGGACTGTCGCTGGAGTGCATTGCTGGCCTGCTGGACCAAGTGGAAGGCCCGCTCCACCGATGATCCTCGTTGACGCCAACGTCTTGTTATACGCCTACGACCCCTCTGCGCCGCAGCACGACGTGGCTCGGCGATGGCTCGAGGAAGTTCTCTCCAAGCCGGAGCCGGTGCTGCTTCCTTGGAACTGCCTCCTTGCGTTTCTTCGACTCGCGACCAATCCCCGCGTATGGCAGCAACCGCTTTCCGTTCCGGAGGCCGTCGCCATTGTGGACGAATGGCTCGCGCTTCCCAACGTCACCGTACCGTCGCCCGGCGAACGGCACTGGTCCATCCTGCGCGGCCTCCTGCCAGAGGCGCAGTGTCGCGGCCCCCTCGTCATGGATGCCCATTTGGCGGCCCTCGCAATCGAACACGGCGCCACCCTTTGCACCAATGATCGCGATTTCTCGCGATTCCCCCAACTCCGCCTGTTCAACCCGCTAGAGTAGCCGACTCCTACAACCCCGCCTGCTTCCACAACTCGTCCACCCGCCGCTTCACTTCCGGCGACATCTCGATCATGCCTGGCCATGGGCGCGTGAAGCCTTCGCCGGACCATTTGCGCGTGGCGTCCACGCCCATTTTGGAGCCGTAGTTCGGCAGGCGGCTGGAGTGGTCCAGCGAATCCACCGGGCCCATCACGAACTGGATATCGCGCTCCGGATCGATGTGGTTGAGCGCCTTCCAGGCCACCTCGCGGGAATTCTGCACGTCCACATCTTCGTCCACCACCACGATGCACTTGGAGAACATGGCCTGCCCAGTGCCCCAAATGGCGTGCATCACCTTGCGCGCATGGCCCGGGTACGACTTGCGCACCGAAACCAGGATCAGGTTATGGAACACGCCCTCGGCGGGCATGGCGATATCGCGTACCTCGGGCAATTGCAGGCGCATCAGCGGCAGGAAAATACGCTCGATGGCCTTGCCCATGTAGTAGTCCTCCATGGGCGGCGGTCCCACGATGGTGGTGGCGTAGATCGGCTGGTCGCGGCGCGTCACGCAGGTCGCGTGGAATACCGGGTACTCGTCGGCCAGCGAATAGAAACCAGTGTGGTCGCCGAAGGGGCCTTCGGTGCGCAGTTCGCCTAACTCGACGTATCCTTCCAGCACGATTTCGGCGTTGGCCGGCACTTCCAGGTCCGAGGTCTGGCACTTCACCATCTCCACGGGGCGTTGGCGGAGGAAACCGGCGAAGATCATCTCGTCGAGATCGGGCGGCAAGGGCAGAATGGCCGAGAACATGGTGACGGGGTCGGCCCCGATCGCTACGGCCACGTCCATACGTTTGAGGCCGTGATGCCGCATCCTGCGGTAGTGCTCCGCGCCCTGCTTGTGGGTCTGCCAGTGCATGCCCGCCGTACGCTCGTCGAAGATCTGCATGCGATACATGCCGCAGTTCCGCTTGCCCGTGTCGGGGTTGCGGGAAAAGACGAGCGGCAGGGTGATGAATCGTCCGCCGTCCTCGGGCCAGCACTGCAGCGCCGGCAGATCCCGCAGCGAAAAGCCCTCCGTCCGGACCACCTCCTGGCAAGCTCCCTTGGATACCGTGCGCGGAAAGAACGACCCCATCTCCGCCAGTTTTGGCAGCATCTTGAGCTTGCCGACGAGGCCCTCGGGAGCGCGCATCTCCAGAAGGTCCACGATGCGCCGCGCGACCTCCTCCACCGATCCCACTTCGAGCGCGATCTCCATTCTGCGCATGGAGGCGAAGGAGTTAATGAGCACCGGGATGTCGTGCCCCTTCGGCTTTTCGAACAGCAGCGCGGGGCCGCCGCTCTTCACCGAGCGGTCGGCGAACTCGGCGATCTCAAGAACCGGGTCCACTTCAAACGGGATGCGCTTCAATTCGCCGTTTTCTTCCAGGGCGCGAAGGAACGCGCGCAGGTCGCGATAGGGCATAAGTTATGATTGAGTGTAATACCAGAACGTCGCCGGGAGAAAGCATGTCCAATCGAGTTGCATTTGTCACCGGTTCAAGCCGCGGAATCGGGCGGGAAACGGCTCTCACGCTGTCCAGGACGGGTCTCTTCATCGTCGTCGCCTCGCCCGAAGTCGAGAATAACGAAAAAGTGGCCGCGGAGATCCGGGACGCGGGTGGCGAGGCCATGACATTGGATCTGGACATTTCTTCTCCCGAATCCGTCAAGGAAGGTTTCGCCAAGGTGAATGCCGAGAAGGGCCACGTGGATGTGCTGGTCAACAACGCCGGCATCGCGCGCGACGCGCTATCGATGCGCATGAAGCTGACGGATTGGGACCTGGTGCTCAAAATCAATCTCTACGGCGCATTCTACGCCGCGCAGCAGGCGCTTCCCGGCATGATGAAGGCGCGCTGGGGCCGCATCGTGAATATGGCGTCGGTGGTGGGCCAAGCCGGTAGCCCGGGGCAGGCCAACTACGCCGCCTCCAAGGCGGGCTTGATCGGAATGACCAAGGCGCTGGCGCAGGAAGTGGGGAGCCGCGGAATCACGGTGAACGCCGTTGCGCCGGGATACATCGGCACCGATATGACCGCCGGCCTCCCGGAAGAACTCAAGCAGAAGATGCTGGCCTCGGTCCCGCTGGGGCGCATGGGCACGCCGGCCGACATCGCCAACGCCGTGAAATTCCTGGTGAGCGAGGAAGCGTCCTACATCACCGGCCACGTACTGGCGGTCAACGGCGGCATGTACATGTAGCGCAAGAGCGCGACCAGGGGGTCGCGCGCGGACGAGGGCGTCCGCCCCACGCGGCATCAGAATGGTTCGGGGTGCACGGTGATGTCGGCCTGCGGCGCGATCTCCTGGATTGCCGCCTCGATGCGCTCTGTCAGGTCGTGGGCCTGCGCCAATGTCTGGCCGCCATCGACCAGCACGTGAAGGTCGATGAACATCTTCGGACCTGAAGCCCGGATCCGGACGTTATGGCAGTTGCGCACGCCGTCCACGCCTTGTGCTGCCACGGCAATCCTCTGTTCCATGCCTGCCGGAGCGCTGTCGAGCAGCGCATCGATTGTGCGGCGGCCCAATCGGACGCTGATCCAGACAATGATCACCGAGACGCCCAGCGCCGCCACGGCATCGCCTCCTCGCAGCCAGCCGAGGCGCGGAAACCACTCGGCGGTTTTGACTGCGATCAAGCCGCCGACGACCACCGTCGAACTCCAGATGTCCGTTTGGAAATGGAGCGCGTCGGCCTCCAAGGCCTGGCTGTTGTACTTCTTCGCGGCGCGAGAGAGCATGCGCGATCGGGATGTGTCGGCGACTATCGACGTCAGCATCACCGCGAAGGACCACACCGTCACTTCAATCTCACCGTGATGGTAGACCAGGCGTTGAATGGCCTCCCACACGATCCAGACGCAGGTAATCAGCAGCAGCACGGTTTCAAAAAGAGCCGAGAGATTTTCCACCTTGCCGTGGCCGTAGAGGTGGTCGTTGTCGGGAGGCTTCCCGGAAATCCGCACCGCCAGGAACGTCATGATCGCCGCCACCAGATCGAGACCGGAATGCGCGGCTTCGGCAAGGATGCCCAAGCTGCCCGTCAGCAAGCCCACGACGGCCTTGATGCCCGTCAAGCCGACGGCGGTGAGGAGCGAGTTTAGGGCGGCGGACTGTTTCTCGCGGTCCGCTTGGGAAATAGCGGTCATTCGGCAAAGGCCGCCTCCGTGGAGCCGGTGAAGCGGTTCCTCTTCAGTCTACGCCAGCCGCGCCGTGGTGGGGCAGCGCGTTGCCCGGTTCCGCCCAATCATGTTAGCGTGAGCATTAAACGATTTAGGCCCGATTTAACGCAATCCAAGGAGAATTCATCTTATGCCATTAGTGTCTATGCGGCAGCTTCTGGACGAGGCGGCCAAGGGCGGCTACGGAGTTGGCGCGTTTAACGTCAACAACATGGAACAGATCCAGTCGATCATGGAAGCGGCGCGGGAAACCAAGTCGCCGGTGATCGTCCAGGCGAGCCGCGGCGCGCGCGCTTATTCCCAGGACCGTTTTCTGTATCACCTGATGATGGCGGCCACGGAACTCTACCCCGAGATCCCCACCGTGCTCCACCTGGACCACGGCAACAGCGTGGAAACCTGCAAGTCCGCCATCGACATGGGCTTCACCAGCGTCATGATGGACGGCTCGCTTCTGCCGGACGGCAAGACGCCGTCCAGTTTCGAATACAACGTGGACGCCACCCGCCAGGTGGTGGAGATGGCGCACGCCAAGGGCGTCACCGTGGAAGGCGAAATCGGCTGCCTCGGCGGCATTGAAGACGGCCACGGCACGGGCCTGGATGGGCTGAGCCATCTCACCGACCCCGACCAGGCCGTGGAGTTCGTGAAACAAACGGGCCTGGACGCGTTGGCCATCGCCATCGGTACCAGCCACGGCGCTTACAAGTTCACCAGCAAGCCCACCGGCGAAACGCTGAAGATGCAGCGGTTGATCGAGATCCACAACAAACTGCCGAACGTTCACCTGGTGATGCACGGCTCCTCCAGCGTTCCGAAGGAATTGCAGGACATCATCAACCAGTACGGCGGCAAGCTGAAGCCCACCTGGGGCGTGCCGGTGGAAGAGATCCAGCTCGGCATCAAGAACGGCGTGCGCAAGATCAACGTGGACACCGACAACCGGCTGGCCATCACTGGCGCGATCCGTAAGGTGTTCTTCGAGACCCCGGAGAAATTCGATCCGCGCGATTACATGAAGCCCGCGCGCGACGCCATGAAGAAGGTGGTGGCGCAGCGCATGACCCAGTTCGGCCAAGCCGGCCACGCCGGCGACTACGCGCCGATCCCGCTCGCGGAGATGGCCCGGCGTTACGCGCAACAACCGGTGCTGGCGTAATCCGCATCACGGTTAAGAAGCCCGGCTCCGGCGTGGGGCGGGCCTTTTGGCCCGCGATGACGCCTCCCGGCGTCATCTGCCGGGCGCCAGCCCGGCCGGATTGTCTGCGGCGGGAAAAAGTCGATCATCGCGCCACGACAACAGGGAACCACTACACTAGTTCTTTCATGCACCGTTTCCTTCCCGCGGCCGCGGCGATGGCCCTGATCGCGAGCGGCTGCGGGTACATTGGCGATCCCCTGCCCCCGTTGGCGAATATCCCCGTTGGCGTCCAGGATCTCACCGCCGTACAACGCGGCGCCGTCATCGTCGTGGAGTTCCCGGTTCCACAGACCACCACCGAAAACATGCCGATCAAGAAGCCGCTGAAGCTCGATCTAAGGATCGGGATTTCCAGTGCCCCGCTCGACGCCAGCGCATGGGCCGCACGGGCGAAGCAGGTTCCAGACGCCAAGATCGACAAGGGCGTTGCGCGCTATGAAATCCCCTCGACGGAATGGACGGGTAAGGAAGCGACGGTCGGAGTGCGCGCGATCGGCTCCAACGGAAAAGAATCGAAGTGGTCGAACTTCGTCAGCCTCCCGGTGGTCGCGCCACCCGATAAGCCGCGCGACGTGCGTGTCACGCCCACGCCCCAAGGAGTACATGTCGCCTGGACTGCGCGCGGCGAGAACTTCCGCGTGTTCCGGCGGGTGGGCGATGCGACCGGTCTTGCGCCCGTGGCGACCGTGCAGCAACCCGAGTGGACCGACCCCGTCACGGATTTCGGCAAGCCTTACGCCTATCGGGTCCGGACCATTGTGAAGCTCGCAGGCGGGAAGGAAGCCGAAAGCGACTTATCGGAGGAGATCGGCATCACGCCGCAGGATGTGTTCCCGCCCGCGGCGCCATCGGGGCTGAGAGCCTCGGCCGCGCCGAATTCCATCGAGCTAACCTGGAACCCCAACACCGAGCCTGTCCCTGGCGGCTACCGCGTATATCGCTCCACCGCCGGCGGATCTTTCGAGAAGATCGCGGACGCGGGTCTGGTTCCGGCTTACTCGGACCGGACGGCGGAGCACGGCAAGAGCTACCGCTACGCCTTGACAGCGGTGAGCAAGACGGGTTACGAGAGCCCGCGCTCGGAGATCGTGGAAATTACGCTGCCGTGACGACTCTGCGCGGCGCCGGGGCGGTGGGCCGGCGCCGCTTCGAAACGATGACGCGGTACGCCAGTTCCATCGCGACCAGCGCTCCGTACAGCACCGGCAGACGGACATCGGATTTGACCAGCCAATAGTAATGCGCCACACCCGCGATCGCGGTCAGATAGATCAAACGGTGCAGTTTTTGCCATCGCTTCCCGCCCAGCCTGCGGATCCATCCGGCGGTGGACGTGATGGCGAGCGGCAACATGCACACGAAAGCCGTGAAGCCGGCGGTGATGAACGGGCGCTTGGCGACATCCTTGACAATGTCATGGAGATCGAAGAATTTATCCAGCCAAATGTAGGTGAGGAAGTGCAGGCTGCCGTAAAAGAAGGCGAATAGCCCTATGGGACGGCGGTAGCGAATGAGGCTGGGGACATTTAACAGCTTCCGCAACGGGGTGACGGCCAGCGTGGCCACGACGAGCCGGATGGTCCAGTCGCCCGTGAAATGGGTGATGAACTCGATGGGATTCGCGGTGAGATTCCGATTCCAGGCGCGCCATCCGAGCCAGCAAAGCGGCGTGAGGCACGCCGCGAACAGGAGGACTTTGCCCCAGCGGACCTTGGGCATGGTTCAGTAGTTTTTCTTCAAATCCATCCCGGCGTAAAGGCTGGCGACCTGGTTGCCGTAGCCGTTGAACATCAACGTGTCGCGCTTGGAGAACTCGCCCAGCCGCCGCTCCTTCGCCTGGCTCCAGCGCGGGTGGTCCACGGTGGGATTCACGTTGGAGTAAAAACCGTACTCGTTCGCGCCATAGAGATTCCAGGTAGTGGGAGGCTGGCTTTCCACAAGGCGGATCTTGACGATCGACTTGATGCTCTTGAACCCGTATTTCCACGGAAGCACCATGCGCACGGGCGCGCCATCCTGCGGCGGGAGCGTCTCCCCGTACATGCCGACGCACAACAGCGCCAGCGGGTGCATGGCCTCGTCGAGCCGCAATCCCTCGACGTAGGGCAACTGGATTCCGGCGTGGACGCCCTCCGGCATCTGCTTGGTGTCGTAGTAGCTCTCGAAAGCCACGTATTTGGCCTTGGATGTCGGCCCCCCCGCCTGCTTGAGGATCTCGCTCAGCGAATATCCGACCCACGGCACGACGATCGACCAGGCTTCCACGCAGCGGTGCCGGTATATCCGTTCCTCGAGCGGCGCCAGCTTCATGATCTCGTCCATGCTGAACTTGCGCGGCTTGGCCACGTCGCCTTCGACGGACACGGTCCATGGGGAGGTCTTGAAATTCTTGGCCAGGTTGGCGGGTTGGTCCTTCTGGGTGCCGAACTCGTAGAAGTTGTTATAGGTGGTGACGTCGTTGTACGGGGTAGTCTTCTCGCCCGTGGTACTGAGCGGGCTTTTGACAAGGTTGGGCAGCTTCGTGCCGGCCCGGGCGAAACGGGTGGCGAGGACAGCCGCCGGAACGCCCGCAAGAAACTTGCGGCGATTGAGGTAAACCGCTTTTGGAGTGACCTCTGAGTAAGGAATATCCCCAGGTTTTCGGATCGGCATTGTCAATATTATCGACGATGGCGCACGACGTTTCGATTCTGGAACTTGCGATACTTGTGCGGTTTGACCCAGTTTCTCCGCGGAGGGGCCCTCCAGCCTGCCATGCCGAAGAGGGTGTGCCACCGGCCCGAAACGCCGTTAATCCCGCAGGCGTACGAGAAGGCCCAGAGCGAGAACTCTCAAACTTAAATAGGCCGCATGAAGAGACCTCTGGCGGGCCACGTTTCGAGCTTTTCCTGCCAACCAGACCGCTCTCGCCGCTCAGCGCACACTATGGCGTCTGCCGACTTCTCCTCCGCTCTCACGGAGAAGATCTCCCCAGGTTGGAGGGGCGTAAGAACGCGCCGCTCACATTCGCTATTCGGTGTCTTCCCCTACCTTCAGTACCGCCAGGAAGGCTTCCTGCGGGATCTCCACGCGGCCCACGCGCTTCATGCGCTTCTTGCCCGCTTTTTGCTTTTCGAGCAGCTTGCGCTTGCGCGAGATGTCGCCGCCGTAGCACTTGGCTAATACGTTCTTGCGCATCGCCGCAATGTTCTCGCGCGCCACGATCTTGTTGCCGATGGCGGCCTGCAACGCCACTTCGAACATCTGCCGCGGGATCAGCTTGCGCAGACGCGAAATCAGGCCCTTGCCGCGCTCGAAGGCGAATTCCTTGTAGACGATGATCGAAAGCGCGTCCACCGGGTCGCCAGCCACCAGCACGTCCAGCCGCACCATGGGCGAGATGCGGTACCCGGCCAGGTGATAATCGAGCGACGCGTAGCCGCGCGAGGCCGATTTCAGGCGGTCGTAGAAATCCAGCACGATCTCGTTCAGCGGCAGCTCGTACAGCAGCATCACGCGCCCGCCGGCGATGTACTCGAACTTCTTCTGCACGCCGCGCTTCTCTTCCAGCAGCTTCAGGACGCCGCCCAGGAAATCCTCGCGCGTGATGACCGTGGCGTCGATGATCGGCTCCTCGATCTGCTTGATCTCCGAGGGGTCGGGGAACTTGGTCGGGTTATCCACCTCGACGATTGCGCCGGTGGTCGTGGTGATGCGGTAGCGCACGCTGGGCGCGGTGGTAATCAGGTCGATATCGAACTCGCGCTCCAGGCGTTCCTGCACGATCTCCAGGTGCAGCAGCCCCAGGAAGCCGCACCGGAAGCCGAAGCCCAGCGCCACCGAATTCTCCGGCTCGAAGTTGAAGGCGCTGTCGTTGAGCCGCAGTTTTTCGAGCGCGTCGCGCAGCACGCCGTGCTCGTGCGATTCCACGGGGTAGAGGCCCGCGAACACCATCGGTTTGATCTCTTCGAAGCCGGGCAGCGGCTCGGCGGCCGGGTTCTCGTGATCCGTGATCGTGTCGCCGATCTTGGCGTCGGAAACCGTCTTGATGGTGGCGGACAGAAACCCCACCTCGCCCGCCGCGAGCTCGTCGCACGGCGTGGCCTTGGGAGCCTGGTATCCCAGGTCCTCCACTTCGTAGGCCTGGCCGTTCGACCACAGCCGGATCTTCTGCCCCTTGCGCAGGCGGCCCTCCATCACCCGCACCAGGATGATGACGCCGCGATACGCGTCGAACCAGGAATCGAAAATGAGAGCGCGCAACGGCGCATCGGGCGAGCCTTTGGGCGGCGGGATCAGATGAACGATGGCTTCCAGAACCTCGGGTACGCCCGTGCCCTGCTTGGCGCTCACCAACACGGCGTCGCGCGCGTCGAGACCGATCACGGTCTCGATCTGTTCGCGGATGCGCTCCGGTTCGGCCGCCGGCAGATCGATCTTATTGATGACCGGGATGATTTCCAGGTTGTGGTGCAGCGCCAGGTAGGTGTTGGCGAGAGTTTGCGCCTCCACGCCTTGGGAAGCGTCCACCACCAGCAGCGCGCCTTCGCAGGCCTGCAGGCTGCGGGATACCTCGTAGGAGAAATCCACGTGACCCGGCGTATCGATGAGGTTCAACTGGTAGAGGTTGCCGTCGCTGGCGCGATAATTCAGCCGCACGGCGTGCGCCTTGATGGTGATGCCGCGTTCCCGCTCCAGGTCCATGGTGTCCAGGACCTGTTCCATCATTTCGCGCTGCGAAAGCGCGCCGGTGATCTCCAGCAGCCGGTCCGCCAGCGTGGATTTGCCGTGGTCGATGTGCGCAATGATAGAGAAATTACGGATGAATTGGGGGTCCATGCGATGTGGGGACGCCTACAATTATCCCACAGCGGCGCCGGACCATCGACAAAGACGTGAGGCGGTGGGGCGGTCCCCAAAGAAGCCCAAATCCCCGCGCGCCCGGAAAGGAAAGGACTCCTTCGCCAGCGACTCGCTATTCCGATCGCCGGCCGCGGCGCTTCCGCGTCGCCGAAGGCGCAACAGAATCCGCTTTTCCGGCCGGCTCGAGCAACGCGACCGGGACTTGCCGGAATTGCGCGGTAGCGGCCAGGCTCCGGTCAAAAGTAACGACGTGCGCGCCGGCCGCCTCTGCGAATCCGATCAGGTAGCAGTCGGCGATCGCTTTCGTGGCCGGCTGGAGGGCAAAGGGCGCCGTGGCCTGCCGGAACAGAGTCTCGGCGCCGCGCGGCTCGTGCGCGAGTTCTACGCGCGGATCCTGCGCCCACCGGTCGTACAGTCGGAGCGCCCCGGCCAGAGTGGTTGTACTGTCGCCCATGACCTGCCGATTCGTCAGCAGGCGCAGGAAGCCGAGCATGGTGAACCGGCAGAACAGAAGCGCCGCGTCGTCAATGGAGGCGTACCAGCGGGCAGCGGGGGCGTGCTGCGGATGTTGCTCCCAGGTCAGCGCCAGCCAGACGTTGATGTCAATCAAGTACGAGGGCATAGGGCGTTTCGGTGCTGGGGCATAACGGCCCCGGTCCGCCCTTCCCCTTGAGCAGCGGCAGCGTAACGCGCTCGCCCTTGCGTTCCGGCCGCACCGGCGCGACGCGCGCAACCGGTTGGCCGTGTTTCGTGATGACGACCCCTTCGTCCGGCAGATTCTCCAACAACGAGAGGCACTGGCGGCGGAACTCGGTGATGCTGAGGTCTCGCATACCTAAAGTGTACACTAGAATGTACAGTCTACGCAACGTTTTGTCGCGAGGCCGAAGAGCCGTTGGTCGAACCGCCGGCGCGGGCGCCCGCCCCACCGGAACCAACATGGCGATTGTAAAATATTCCGCTGGACAGGATATTGGCGTCTAGTACCCTGACCGCGAGATTCGGTGGGACCAGGGGACCGCTCTCTAACGTTCGCGGCTCGGAACAGAGCCGCGAACGTTAGAGAGCGGTTTCCACCAAACGCACAACATCACACGGTCGGGGAACTAGGCGCCGGATACCGAGTTGCCCATCATCGAAGCGAACATGCTCGCCACCTGGTCCAGCGTGCTGCTGCTATCGGACGTTGCCTGCGAGGAGGCGAACGGATTGGCGCCGCCGCCATGATGGTGGTGATGATGCGCGCCCGTTCCGAGGCCGGCCTGTTGCAGGCTCTGCGCGTTCGGAACCTGGCCCGTGCTGGATGCATTCTGGAAAACCGCGGCGAGACTGGTGAGCTTGCTCGCCTCCGTGGCGTTGCCGGCTGCCGTGGCTTGAGCGGCCTCCGTTTTCAAATGGCTCGCGATGTCGGCCGTGAGCTGCTTGAATTTGTTCGGGTCCTCCTGCTGAAGTTGCTGAAGCATCTTCAGCATTCGCGCGGCCGGCGAGAGGTCGGGGTTATCTGGCGTTTGGCTTACCGATCCCGTGGCGCTGGTTGAGCCGGAGTTCTTGGAGATCCCCAGGGCCGAGGCGACCGGTTGCAGGAGACTGCTGTACAGACTCGAAAGTGGACCGATGGTCATGCCTACACCAAATGCAGTTCTGTCTCCACGCCAAGTGATTGATAACAAAACGAACGGTCGCGCGTGAGCGGCAAGTTTTTGACGGAGCGCCGAAATCCTGCCGCGGTGTACCGCCGCCGGTCTCTGCCGGCGGTGTCTTTTCGTGGTCTGTCTCTTTTGCGGACTGCAATAGTTTCGGCTATTCGATCCGGTCTTTCGCCTTTGGCTCGGCAGCCGTCTGCCACCAGTTCCTGCCTTCAGGTCCAATCCCATCGCAACGTGGCGCAGCCTTTCAGGCGGCGATGCCCGCATTCCGGCGGGCATTCTTTTGGCCGGCTGCGAAGCATGCCTCCCCAGGAGTGGGGATGCGGCACGCTGAGGGCGCGCCACGCTCGCCAGGCGGCATTCAGCCGTAACCCGAATCCCGCAGCTTTGAGCCGGTGGTCTTCAATGGATCCCCGCATCATCACAGAACACTAGCCGACTTATCGGTCGTAATCCGTGATCACCGCCCGTCAGGCCCAGACCACTCTTCAAAGTCCATAACCGTCAACAAATCGGGCTGAATAAACACAGGAGTGAGGCCGCTTAGAATACCGCGAACGCAGGATTGAAGCCACCCCAAGCTTCGTTTTCTGGCCGCAAAGCCTCGTCGCAAACTCTTCGCGAGGACAAGCGCGAACTCCTTCACTGTGAATCAGACGCCCAGAAGATTGCTGACTACGTGATCGCTTCCCATCAGGCTTTGATACACGGGAACAGGCCGCAGCGCGGGATCGCTGGGTTCTTAGTGAAATGGGTTGCCTTGAGGATAAAGGCCAAAGGCGGCTCGGTGTTGTCTACGATGAAAACCTGCTGTTCTCCGGCGAATCCTTGCAGATGCTCGTAAAACCGAGGCTTCAGGTCGGTGCCGGCGATGCCTTCGTCCTCAACTTTTGGTTCTTTATAGGCGATCAGAGGCGAGTCGAGAATCACGAAGCCCGGATGCGGCATGTTGCGCGACCGGCAATACTCAAACAAAGCCAGCGTGAAGGCTGAGTATGTGATGGCACAGAGACCAGCGCCTCTGCTCCCGCGCAGTCGGCCACCAATGACGACGTCCCGCTTCCCCTCGTCGAAGTAGACATCCGTCGCGTCCGGGAAACGCCACTCGTTGAGAATCTTCTCGACGGTTTTTGAGAACTGGCGCAACACGGATTTCGATATGTACTGATCGACGTCGGGCGTGTCCTCTTTCTCTTCCGGCTTCTCCGGCGGCGGGGCAGCAGGCGCGGGCTCGTCGAGCCGCCGACGCAGGTTGCGAATGCGCTTGTATAGGACATCGGCCTGCCGAATGGTGGCGCGCTTTTCGACCAGTTCAGCATGCCTTTTGCGAGCCTCGGCGAAGTCGGGAGACAACGCCGATTCGATCTGCTGCTGATATTGTCGCCACTCCCCTTCGAGGGTCTTCCGCTCGGAGACGACCTCGATCTGTTCCTTCGGAAGCGCCGCTACCGTGCCATGCAGTTCTGACTGCAACGTCCTGATTTTCGCGATTTCCGCAGCTGCGGCCTGCGTAACGGCGGTTACATTGCCATCGCACGCAGAGTCGTGATGCTGGGCTTCCGGCAATGCGCCGCATAACGGACATGGCATGGGATCACGCAAGACGAAGAATTGCCCCGATTCCTCAATGGCGATCAGCCGCTTGATGTCATTTGTGTATTGCGCATCGAGCAGCTTGAAGCGTTCGTGCAATTCCGTGATTTCGTTGCGGCGCGCCGTCAAGCGGCTGTAGCGGTCGTAAACATCCTTGCGTTGCTGACTTGTCTTGGAAATCTGCCCCTCCATCGTGCGCAAGGATACTTGCAGCTTTTCCAGTTCCTCATCGATAGCGGTTTCTTCCGCGTCGAGGCCATTGGGGTTGTCAGTCATCTTGGCGAGTTCGTCTTCGTAGTCGCTGATCATCTGCGCCAGCACATCGGGTCGGACAGGGGGCCGTTCGACGTTGGGCTGCGCCTCAACTGGAAGAACAGCGTCGGGCGTGACAGCGGAATCGTCTACGCCGGTCAGCAGTAATCGAAAAACTCCGTATTCCCGCGTTGCTTCCAGCCATTGTCCGCTGAGGAGCGGAGACTTGGTCTTCGTGATGTTTGGATAGATGATGATGCAAAGATGGGCAAGAGCCCGAAAGCCCAGAGACTTCAGCTTCCCGGTTGTCTTGTTGTAAAGGATTTCCTTGCCGTCGAGACCAAGCTCCTGCAAAAGCCAGTTCGAAAGATTGTTGTAGTTCTTCGAGCTGTGACCCGCAGAAAGTGTCTTACCGGCCCTCGGATCGCCCGGAACGTCCATATGAAGACCGTCGAAGCGATTGAACGCCCCGCCATCGATGCTGCGATGGATCGTATAGTCCTTACCGGAAGCCGTCAGGCCAAGCAGAATGCGGTCGTATCCCACACGTTCCGGAATGTCCTTGAGCGAGTCGCCCGCGCCGAGCATGAAATCGATTGCTTCGACAAGGAACGTCTTGCCTGTATCGCTGGAACCCCACAAGATGTTTAGTCCGGGCGTGAATGTGAATTCCGCGGGCTCCTTGTCAGGGCCGAGGAAGCGAATAAAGCGGAGTTGCAGCCCTTTGAACGGCATCAGAATAACCCCGGCTGTTCAGGCACCTGAAACTCACGTGACCACTGATCGTAGACCTGGCTGAGCATCACGCGGACGTCGTGATCCGACATTCCGCTGAAACGCTCGACAACCCAAACGGCCCGGTCCTTCAGATCATCAAGATATTCGGCGGTAAGCCCGTCAAGAAAAGGCCCGGCGGCATCTTCCGCATGGTACATGAAGCCGTTGGGTGTAGCGCTGCGGCCGAGGAGGCCGCGGCTGATCATCAACATCAGGCCGCGCTCGATGAGTTGGCGCCGAACCAGAAGCTCACCGGAGCGCAACGGCAGCGCCGGGTGAATGCTGGGTGGCCCGTCTACGTCGCCGGTGTGGACCATGATGTAGTCGAACTCAAGAATGCGTTGCAGGTCGAGCTGATCGGGATACGACTCGGCCAGCAGGATCAGGGCGCGCACGCCCGTTTCGATGGGGCTGTTAAATGTCTGAACGGTCTCAGCCATTCTTCTTCACCCACGTAAAACGGTCTGCGTTCGCGAGGTGGTGGCACAGGCCCTGCTTGTCCTGCGTCTTTACGCGGATGCACAGCGCGTTGCAGTTCGGCGTGAGGGTGCTCGCATGGCTGACCGTCGATCTGACGCGTGCGAGGCTGTCCGCATAGTCCATCTCATAAGTATCGACGCAGCCGTGGTAGATCTCGTCGCGGATGGCATCGAACGCGCCCGGATCGACACTGTCGCGCGGGGAGTTCCTGAGAGACTCCGCGTGATAGAAGACTTCGCGGGACCGATTGAAATGCTGTTCGATCTCAGGATACTTCGCCAGTTGGGCCGGGTCGTTCAGTTGCACGGCCAGCTTCTCCGAGTAGACTTCGAACAGCTGCTGCACGTAACGACTTTCCCGTGGCTGAACCGTATCCGGCGGGAGATCCACAGGCGGGCGCTCAGGGAAACTGGCGGTACCGAACCGGCGCGCATAGAACACCGTGTTGGCGTGCCCCTTGATCATCTCGGCAACGGGGATCATCTTGAAGATGCGGAAATCGAATTTGTCGAGGTAGGCGAGCAGTTTCCCTTCGAGCGGAACCTGCTTCGTTTCAGTGATTTTGCTCTTGCAATAGCCGTCCCAGTTCTCGATCTTTAGCACGCCCGGTTTGGTCAGCAGCTTTTTTAGCTTCAGCCCAAGGCCTTTCGAGGCCGCAAAATAGTAACTCTTCGGTGGCGGATACTCCCCGATAAACGAGTAGTGGATGATCTTCCCCAGCTCGACCCATACCTGCGTCGGCTTCAACTCGCATGCGTAACGCTTGCACTGGACATTGTCCCATGGGCCGTCGAAATATTTCGTCGTGTAGAAGCAGAGGATGTCCAGCCCCATGTCACCCGCGCCCGTGTATCGGATGATCTCCTTATATTTCTTCTGCTGCGAATATGCCCACTCTTCCGTGAAGTCCTCCCAGACTTCGGGCTTGAAAGTCTGTATCAGGTCTGCCACCGGGAAGGCCATGCCGGACCCGACTTGCGTCGCCGCAGTTCCTGCGGCGCCGAACCTCAGCTTTCTTGTGTTGCTGATGATCTTGCCAGTATCCACGCTATCCCCGTGCAACGGCGTCATCCAGCACGCCGGGGCGATTGCCGAAACAACATCTAATGACAATGTTCGAGGCGATCATGCAGGTATGAGCATATCAAATGGCACGGTCCGCTGGGCGAGCCACCCTCCAAAATACAACCAATCCGGCAGGGGCAAACAAACGACGAATCCGATGGCTTGATCCTGGTGGGTTTCTGCTACGTTGAGATCACGGACGGCGGTCTGGCTTCCTTCCCCAAAGTTTGGGTGATCACTCCCGAGAAACGCGCTTGCACCCGCTGATCCAACCCCCACCGCAAGGCCGCGAAGTTGAAGCGCAGTACCCAAGCAACTCGCCCGTCCCACGGGTCGCAAGCCCCGTTATCGAAGGCGAAGGCTGAAGGCTGCCGGAACACCGAGGTACGGAAGCGCCCGCTCCGCCGGTCCTCGATGGAGGGTTGTATCTGAAAGCCGCTTTCGGATCAACGCCCTTTCAGGCGCCTGCCTCGCCGAAGCCATTCGGGCCTTGATGCTAAACTTAACCATAATGCCCTACCGCCACCTCCTGTTCGAAACGGATGACGCGGGCATCGCGCTGGTGACGGTGAACCGCCCGGAGAAGCGCAACGCGCTCTCCGCCGCCGTGGTTGCGGAATTGCACGACGCGTTCGAGCGCATCGCCGCCGATGCGCGCATTGGGGCCGCCATCCTCACCGGCGCAGGCGAGAAAGCTTTCGTCGCGGGGGCCGACATTAACGAGCTGGCCGCGTTTTCGCCCGTGGAAGCGCGCGAATATTCGCTGCGCGGCCAGGCGGCGTTTCGCAAGCTGGAAACCCTGGGTAAGCCGTCCGTGGCGGCGGTGAATGGACACGCGCTTGGCGGCGGTTTGGAGCTGGCCATGGCCTGCACCGTCCGCTTCGCTTCGGAAAACGCCGAATTCGGGCAGCCCGAGGTCAAGCTCGGGCTCATCCCGGGCTTTGGCGGGACGCAGCGGCTGCCACGTCTAGTGGGGCGCGGGCGCGCGTTGGAGCTATTGCTCTCGGGCGAGCCGATCGGGGCCGCCGAGGCCCATCGGATCGGATTGGTCGACGCGGTCGTGCCGCGGGAGGATTTACTGAGCCATAGCCGCGCCTGGCTCGCCAAGGCTTTGGCCAATGCGCCCCTGGCGCTGGGCTTGGCTTTGGAAGCCGTGGATGTGGGGTTTGAGACCGGCCTGGAAGCCGGTTTGCGTTTCGAGGCCGCCGCGTTCGCAGTTTGCGCGGCCACCGGCGATTGTCGCGAAGGCACGCGCGCGTTTCTCGAAAAGAGGCGCCCGGTCTTCACGGGAAAGTAGAACATGTCGAAAGTATTTGAAGGCCAGCTTACGGCTGCCGGTTTGCGATTCGCCATTATCGTCAGCCGCTTTAACGGCTTTATCACCGAGCGCCTGCTCGCCGGCGCCATGGACGCCCTCACGCGCACCGGGGCCGACGCGGACCTGATCGATGTCGTCAAGGTTCCCGGGTCGTGGGAGATCCCGCTGGTGGCCGCCGAGTTGGCGCGCGGTCACCGCTACGATGCCGTCGTCTGCCTGAGCGCCGTCATTCGCGGCGAGACCCCGCATTTCGATTATGTAGCGGCCGAAGCCGCCAAGGGCGTGGCCCACGCCTCCTATGAGACGGGGGTCCCGGTAGCGTTCGGCGTGCTCACCACGAACACCTTGGAGCAAGCCATCGACCGGGCCGGCGCCAAGGGCGGTAACAAGGGTTTCGATGCCGCCATGTCCGCCATCGAAATGGCCAACTTGCTGCGAACCCTTCGCCAGACTGCCTGATGCCATCACGCCGCAAGTCCCGCCAGCGCGCCCTGCAGATTCTGTTCTTGTGGGAAGCCCGCGGGCAGACCGTCGATGAAGCCATCGATTCCTACTACGACGCCATCTTCCCGGAGGAGCCCCCCGAGCGCGACCCCTTCGCGGACGAGTTGGTCCGCGGCGCCGTGAGCCACCTCCCCGACCTGGACGCGCGCATCAAGAAGCACGCCGAACACTGGCGCCTGGAGCGCATGCCCGCGGTGGACCGGAACATCATCCGCCTGGCCGTCTATGAGATGACTCACGGCGGCACGCCCGCCGCCATCGCCATCAATGAGGCCCTGGAACTCGCGCGCAAGTTCTCCGGCGAGGACTCCGTTCAGTTCGTGAACGGCGTCCTGGATGCCATCCATCGGGAACTTTCCCCACCGTCGCCCGACCCGCTCCCCTGACTTGGTGAGGAGCGGTTGGTTCGTTGCTATTCCCCCAGCTTTTCGGAGCCGACCCGGCCCTTCGTGCGTCTAAAAGGACAGGTACGGTATACTTTCTGTAGAAGGATGGTTAGTCGATGGAGAGGAAGAGACGATCCCTTTTTGTCTTGCCGCTTTTGGTTTTCGGTTGCTCCCTCGCGGGCGGGCTTTTCGGTCCGAAGGTTAAGGCGGCGGTCACCGCTTCCGACGATCTGAACCAGGCGGTTGCCAGCTTCACCAAGGCTTATGCCGTGGTGGAGGACAACTTCGCCGGATCCGTCAGCCCCGACCAGTCCATCTACAAAGGCGCCATCCCAGGCATGCTGCGGACCCTCGACCCCCATTCCAACTTTTTCGATCCACGCGATTACCAGCTTCTCCGCGAAGACCAAAAGGGCCATTACTACGGGATTGGCATGCAGGTTGGCTCGCGAAACGGCAAGACCGTGGTGATGGCCCCGTTCCCCGGCTCCCCCGCCTACAAAGCGGGCCTGAGGCCGGGCGATACCATCGAGACGGTCGACGGCAAGCCCGCCAACAATCTGACCACCACGGAAGTGGCCGACCTGCTGAAAGGCCCTCGGGGAACCGAGGTGAAGATCGTGGTCTCGCGCGAGGGTACGGCCGAGCCGCTGGCCTTCACTTTGATCCGCGATGAAATCAACCGGAAGAGCGTGGAAGACCCGTTTTGGGTCGAGCCCGGGATCGCGTATGTCAAGATCCTCCAGTTCGGCGAAGGCGCCGGCAGGGAGCTGGACGACGGTCTCAAGCGTCTCGGCGAGGCCAATATCAAGGGCTTGGTACTGGATCTGCGCGACAATCCGGGCGGCCTGCTGAACGAGGGCGTGGCCGTGGCGGACCGTTTCCTTCAGAGGAACCAGATCGTCGTTTCCCAGCACGGGCGCGCTTCGGCGGACAGGCCGTACGTGGCGCGGAACGGGAACCACGGGCGCAATTATCCCATCGTGGCGCTGGTCAACCGGGGTTCGGCTTCCGCGGCCGAGATCGTCTCCGGGGCCTTACAAGACCACGACCGCGCCTGGATCATGGGCGAAACCACTTTCGGCAAGGGCTTGGTACAGACCGTCTTCCCTCTCCAGGAAGACACCGGCTTGGCGCTGACCACGGCGCATTTCTACACCCCCAGCGGCCGGCTCATCCAGCGGGATTACACCAACAAGCCCTTGTACGAGTACTACTACAACCGGGACACACAGGCCCGAAATCCGGACGACGTGAAGACCACCGACAGCGGCCGGACGGTCTACGGCGGCGGCGGCATCACTCCCGACCAAAAGTACGAAACACCCAAAATGGATCGCCTGCAAGTGGAACTTTACCGCGACGGCCTGTTCAACTTCACGCGGTCGTACTTCGCCACCCACAGCCTGGTCCTGGCCAAGGACTGGATGCCGGACGAAACCATCCTGAACGATCTCCACGACTACCTGTTGCAGCACGGAACGCCGTTCACGGAAGCCCAGTTCACCGCGGACCACGAATGGGTCGCGCGGAACCTGGCGAAGGAGATGTACACCACCGCCTTCAACGTGGACGTCGCGAACCAGTTGTTCGAACGGACCGATCCTGAAGTCCGCCGGGCCGCCGACGCGATGCCGCAAGCCGCCGCGTTGCTCGATTCCGCCCGAAAGATCCTGGTCCAGCGCGAGACATCGCGCCCGTCCGGAGCCGAAGCGACCGCCTTAAAGTAGACGATTACCGCCATGCCAATCTACGAATATCTTTGCGAGGAATGCGGAACGAAGTTTGAGAAGTTGGTGCGCCGTGCCTCGGACGCGCCCGGGATCGAATGCCCCTCCTGCGGCCAGAAGCGCCTCAAGCAGGAGTATTCCACATTCGCCGCCCATGCCAACGGAGCTTCCAAGTCCGCCGCCGTCCCCACATGTCCAAGCAGCGGCGGCCCGTGCGGCAACCCGGGCATGTGCGGAATGAACTTCAATTAGGGCCGGCGCATCAGAGTTTGGCGCCTGGGTAAGCCGTCACCTGCTCCCGGGCGAGAATGTGATCGAGGTGGTGCTGCATATGCAGGATGTAATCGTCGATGACGAACTCCAGCAGGACGGCAGGCTCTTCCCCGATGCGGCACTGCGCCGAAAGGCGATCCGCCGGGATTCGGTCGAGGACGACGGCGAGCGCCAGATTCAGCGCTTTCCAAAGATCGATTAAATCGCTCCAGGGCATTGCGCCGTAGCCGCCCATCTCCACCCACCCGACGCCATCGTACGACGGTCCGGCATACTGGCCTTCCAGGGCCGCCTTGATGAATCGCGCGCGATTGTTGGTCGCGGAATCGACGAGGTGGCCAAGCTCCCGCTTCTTGGACCAGGCGTCGCCTTGTGGGCTGGCGCCGGCGGATGAGTCTGAGATCGCGAGCAGCCTGGGCTCTTCCTCCGCAATGGCGCGCTGTAAGCGGGATGAGAAAGAACTCATGCCCCATTCTCGCTCATCGGTTGCCGTTCCGGATGAAAAACTGCGGCTTATCCACGTTTGCGTCAACCGCGATATCGAAGAAGCCGACCATCATCTCATCGTAGGTTTGATCGCCCCATCTGACGGCGGCATCGGGATCGGGGTTGTGCGGATTCTGGTGCGAGTTGTCGTACACCGCGGCCGCCTGCAACTCCGTGCCGGCCTTGAGCGGCAGCGGCTCGGCCAGCCGGTAGGACAACTGCCAGTAGAAGTTGTAGTTGACCCGCAGCAGCGTCTCGAATTTCTCCTGACCGCTCCTCTCCGGGTGAACGATGTTGTACGCAAACTCTTTCCCGCGCAGGTGCAGGTGCGGAAAGAAGCTGAGCAGCAACGCGTCGTTCGGCAAGGAACCGTGCGCCTCGACGAAAAAATCGGGAACGCCCGGCGGGATCACAAAGTGGTCGTTGGTCAACTGTAGGGTGAGCACGCGCTGTTTCGGCGGCTGCCTGGCGAACACCATGCCGATGCTCGTCTGGTCCTTGCCGGCCTGCCCGTTCGCCGTATAGTGCATTTGGAAAACCAGGTCCGAGCCGCGCGGAACCAGCTTCGCCATTCCCTCGGGCCACTGGTCGGGCGAGCTGCCCGGCGCATAGACCAACAGCATGTCGCTCTGGGTCATCATGGCGTCCCGGCGGTCCTGCTCGTCGGTAAGGGTCTTCGCCGTGAACGGCTCGCCGACTGGCGCATGCTGGAGCCATTTCGACCCGGGTGGCCGTATATAGATCACCGCGTGATGCACGTTTCGGCGGCGCTCCGGACGGACCTCCGACATCCGCACCCACCGGTCTTCGGTGAAGCCCGTGGGCACGATTTCATAGGTGTAGTCGACATCGCCGCGCGCGGGAATGGTCACCGGCTTCGGCATTTTCACGACGATGCCGGGACTGGGGATCACCCAGCCCTCGGCCCACTGGCGCGGCGGCGGCGCGTCGTGCGGATTGCCCGCGGGGGCGCCGGCATCGGCCCAGGCCGCCAGCGTCGCAATCTGGCGCGGCGTGAGAGAAGGGTCGTTGGAGAAGCGGCCGTAGCGCGGATCGGCGAACCACGGCGGCATCTCCTTGGAGCCGGTCCGTTTTTGAATCTCGCGGCTCCATGGCCGCGCGTCCCGGTAGGTGACAAGCGGCATCGGCCCAATCTCTCCGGTCCTGTGGCATGCCTGGCAGCGCTCCTGCAAGATCGGCAGCACGTCTCGGTAGAAGGTGGCGGCAGGGCCTGCTTTCGGCTGTGCCTGCGCGCTTTGTTCCAGACACGCCATCGCGAGCGCCAACAGCATTACCCTCCAGGCCATCGATTCAATTATCCATCGGCTCAGGTAAGGCCAAAAAGAACGGCAGTGCGCCCCCTAAGCGGGTCTCGAAACTTGGGCGGGAGCTTCGAAAATGGCGGACGCATACGTCGCCTCCGGAGCGAAGCTTCTCAATCGCCGGGAACTGGACCGCGAGCTTGCGGAGCGGCGGGGCGTCAGATAGTTCCAGGACATGCAGCGAAAGGTTAGTGCAGTGCCCGTGAACGCGCTGAACAAATCGGATTCCGCGGTTCCCGCCTAGAATCTGCGTTGATCGGCGGCTAATAAAAAGTCTTGAGAGGTTTTGGTTTAGGCGGTACATAGAATATTGGCCGCTGATGAACACCGATGAACGCGGCTACTTCGATTCGTTGACCGATGACGAGGCCCCACCGTCGCCGGCCCGTCAATGTGATACGCTGCCTGGGTGGACCGATACAAAAGCCTCAGCCTTCCGGCACTCGTCCTCTTGGCGCCGTGCTTTATGCACGCCCAGGACCGGCCGCTCGCTTCCCTGCCCTACACTCCGAGCCTCGAGACGAAGTTCGTGGACCGTACCGCCAATCCGTGCGTGGATTTCTATCAGTTCGCATGCGGCAAGTGGAATCAGTTGAACCCAATTCCGCCGGACCAGCCGCGTTGGGACGTTTACTCGAAGCTGGGCACGGAGAACCTGCGTTACCTATGGGGCATTCTGGAGGAAGCCGCAAAGCCGGCCGCCACCCGCAAGTCGAACCAGCAGAAGATCGGCGATTTCTTCGCCGCTTGCATGGATGAGGCCGCGATTGAAAAGGCCGGGGCCGCGCCGCTGAAGCCGGACCTGGACGCAATCGTTGCGCTGAGGAGCGCCGCCGAGCTGCCGCCCCTGCTGGGCCGCTTCCACCTGGCGTCGCAGCTTAACTCGGCGCTGTTCGGCTTCGGTTCTTCTCAGGATTACGCCGATTCCAGCCGGGTCATCGCCTTCGCCTCCGCGGACGGGCTCGGGTTGCCCGACCGCGACTACTACGTGAAGACCGACGCGAAATCGCAGGAAATCCGCGCGCGCTACGTCGAGCACGTCGCCGCCATGCTGCGGCTGCTAGGCGATTCCGCCGCTGCCGCCGGCGCCGAAGCGCGGACTGTCATGGACATCGAGACGGCCCTGGCCAAGGCCTCGCTTACCCGCGTCGATAAGCGCGACCCGTACAAGCTATTTCATAAGCTCACGCGCGCCGAGGTCCTCAAGCTGACGCCCAGCTTCGGCTGGGCGTCTTACTGGAACGCCATCGGATTGCCCCTGCCGGCCGAAGTCAACGTCACCGAACCGGAGTTCTACAAGGAGGTGGAGCACCAGCTCGCCTCCCGTCCCATCGGCGACTGGAAAACCTACCTGCGGTGGCATCTGGCTCACGACAAGGCGCCGTACCTTTCCTCCGCATTCGTGCGGGCGAACTTCGATTTCTACAGTAAGTACCTGCGCGGCGTGACCGAAATGCCGCCGCGGTGGAAGCGTTGCGTGCGGTACGTGGATGAGGATCTCGGCGAGGCCCTTGGCCAGGTCTTCGTGGAAAAGACGTACACCGGAGACACCAAGGCTCGCGCTCTGGCCATGGTCAAGCAGATCGAGCAGGCCATGGAAACGGATCTCAACCAGATCGCGTGGATGAGCGCCGATACCAAGAAGCAGGCGCTCGTGAAGCTGCATAGCCTGGTCAACAAGATCGGGTATCCCGACAAATGGCGGGATTACAGCGCCGTGAGCGTCGTGCGCGGCGATTTTCTGGGCAACGTCAACCGGGCTATCGTGTTCGAATCCAAGCGCCAGTTGAACAAGATCGGCAAACCCGTGGACCGCTCCGAATGGCAGATGACGCCACCCACCGTGAACGCCTACTACGACCCGCAGATGAACGACATCAACTTCACGGCGGGCGTTTTGCAGCCGCCGCTCTATGATCCGAAGATGGACGACGCCCCGAATTACGGCAACACCGGCGCGACCATCGGGCACGAGCTGACGCACGGCTTCGACGACGAAGGCCGCCAGTTCGACGCCAAGGGCAACCTGCGCGACTGGTGGACCAAGAAGGACGCCGACGAGTTCGTCAAGCGTGCCGCGTGCGTCTCCGATCAGTACGCGCAGTACACCGTGGTGGACGAGATCAAAATCAACAGCAAGCTCACGTTAGGCGAAGACGTCGCGGACCTCGGCGGAACGCTGCTGGCCTACATGGCCTGGAAGGAGGCCAACAAGGCGCAGCAACTGAAACCGATTGACGGGTTCACGCCCGATCAGCGGTTCTTCATCGGCATGGCTCAATGGGCCTGCGGCGACGAGCGCGCCGAGAACAAGCGCCTCAACGCCGTCACCAACCCGCACTCGCCGGACAAGTACCGCATCAACGGCGTGGTGAGCGACATGCCGGACTTCGCCAAGGCCTTCTCCTGCATGGCCGGCCAGCCGATGGTACGCGCCAACGCCTGCCGCGTCTGGTGACCGCTACTCGCCCGTTACGCTGAACGTGCCCAGGAAACTGCTGCGGCGGTCGGGGCTGCTCCAGGTTTCGCCCAAGCCGTCGCCTTTGTAGGAGTCAGTCTCGGCGAAGGCCGGCATGGCGTGGTCGAGCTTGGCGCTCAGCGGCGGATAGAAGATCATCTCGTTGCCGCAGTGTACGTCGCCCTCGTTCAACCCGCGCGTCTCGACGGCCGCGAGCGAACCCGCCGTAAGCTTCGCTGCGCCGCCGTGAATGTTGCCGTCCTGAATCGTCAGATCGACCGGCAGGTAGGTCACCTTCACGACGTCCCGCAGCAGATCGCCGCCCATATACTTGGCGAAGCTCTCCAGCGCCTGCCGCTGGGCGCCGGTGGCGCGGCTGTCCACGATCAAAACCGCACGAGACGGGTTGACCGGCTCGCTGATATTGCCTAGCGTGTGCTCGGTGCGAATCACGCCGACTACCGAAAGGCCGTCCAGGCTGACGCCCTCCCACCCGCCATGGTTAATCTTCCAACCGAGAATGGCTTCTTTTCCGTTGATCTCGACTTCACCGTTGGCGAAGCAAGGTCCGGTCCAGACATCGGCCGTGCGGGCTTCGATATAGTTGCCGTCGATTGCGCGGCCGGGCAGCCCGGCGGCAAAGCAAGTGGAAGCGGCCAGCGCAAGCGCAACGCCGCAGCAGAGTAATTTCAGCATCCCAGTTTGTACCTCTGATGCCATTATAGCGAAGTTGCGGCGGCGGTCAGGCGGCGGGCGGGAGGCTCAACCGCTTCTCGATTTCGAGCAGCCGGGATTCGACCGAGGCTTGGCGCTGCTGAATGCCGTTTATGATCGCGTCTTGCGTTCCGGCCCGCAGTTGCAGGCGCTCACCCATGGAATAGACGGCCTTGAGCACTTCCGTTTGAGTGTCGCGGTAGCTCTCCTCAAGTGAGGCTGCCATTTCGTCCATCCGCTGAAACATCGATGTCTGCACGGCGTCGATTTTCGCGTCGACCTTCGCGTCGATAGCGGCGAACTTCGCGTCGACCGCGGCGAACTTCGCGTCGATAGCGGCGAACCGCTGGTCCAAATAGTCCTTGAGATCCTGGTCCATGAGCGTCCTTTCCAGATTATACGCCGTTCTTGCGCTTGCACAGGGCTTGCCTTCGCCGCACGTTCTTTGCCGGCGGCCATGGCATCATCAAGATGTGGAACAGGCCTACGATGCAAGCTGTTGAAATCACAGCGACGAAAGATGCCGTGCCTGCGCAACGTTGGGCGCGCGTTCCATCAACGATAAGACCCAGGATTTTGTCGAACGCGTTCAGGCCTTAACCAGCGGACGCGGAGTGGACGTGATTCTCGACATGGTGGCCGGCGACTATGTGCCGCGCGAGTTAGATGCGCTGGCAGAGGGCGGCCGCCTGGTGGTGGTCGCCACTCTGGGCGGATCCGCCGCCACGTTGGACATCGGCAAGCTGATGCGTCGGAGGCTTGTCGTAACCGGCTCCACCCTGCGCCCGCGTCCTGTGGCGTTCAAGGCGGCGATCGCGCGACGGCTGCATGAGGTGGTGTGGCCGCTGATCGAGGCCGGCAACGTGCGGCCGGTGATCCACGAGGTGTTCCCGGCGGCGGAGGCGGCAAAGGCCCATGTGCTCATGGAAAGCGGGGCGCATGTTGGGAAGATTGTGCTGCGGTGGTAGATCGACGGCTTCCGTCCCGCTACAGCTTGCGGTAGATTTCCTTGCGGTCGCCGACGTTCAGCACCAGCACGGTAAGCACCTGATCGTCGATGCGATATACGATGCGATAGTCGCCGACGCGGACTCGGTAGCGGGGCGCGTCACTGCCTGTCAGCTTCTCGACGCCGTTGGGCCTGGGGTCCGTCACTAGGCCGTCCAACTTTTTGAGGATGCGTCTCTGAACGGGACGATCCAACTTACGGATGTCCCGGTCAGCGGCCGGAGAGATCCGCACTGAGTAGGGCACGTAGCCGGATTATAACGCCAGGTCACGCTTGAGGTCGGCTAGCGAAGTAGTGCCCTTCTCCAGGGCCTCGCGTTCCGCCGCAATGGCGTCGGCCAAGTCGGCGCGATCCTCCAGTGCGCGGAGTAGTTCCACGTCTTCCATGGGTACCACAGCGGCGATGGCCTTGCCGCGACGCGCCAGGATTACGCGCTCCTTTCCGAACGCGGCCCGGTTGAGGATGGTTGAGAACTCGTTTCGGGCTAGAACGGTGCTTACGGTGGCCATGGTATTATGGCTCCTGACTCAAATGTACATCTGGGCGATATCGCACGTCAAGTGGTTCGTGGAGCGTGCTTGACGGTCTCCTCGAAAGCGATCCCCTCTTCCCCTACTGGGGGCCCGCTGCTTGATCGCTTGGCTGTGCGCCCTTCGTTTGCTCCAAATCGAGCAGGCGCTCGATCTTGGAGTCGAGCTTTACAATAGCGCGGGTTAGGTGTTCAACGGCTTCCGAGAGCCGGCCTAGAGCCTGTTCTTCAGTTCGTGGCATGTTTTACGCTAACATGTCTGACGGGAGGAAGGCAGGTATGGCGATTGTCCAAGCCCGCAGACGCCGATCTGCTCGTTGTTCGATGGCGGCCTCGATTATGATCCTCGCCGCGCAGGTGCTCGCGTTCGGTCAGGCGACCGCTCAGAAAGAAACCGCCCCATCTCAACAGAAGGCGACGGCCCCGGCCGCAAACCCCGATACGTGGCAAAGGAGCAAGGAATGCGCAGCGCAGGCTGACAAGGTGAGAGCCAGGAAGGACGGACTACTGGTCGACTACGAAAAGTCCATCAGGGATCTGGCCGCTGCACTATCGGTGGCTCAGGCGCTCGACGCAGTCGTGGCGACCTCCGAATCGGGGAAGGCGACACCCGCGGCTCCGATCACGGTGCTCAAGGGCTTGGTAAACCACTACAGCCCCAAGTATGGCATGTGTTTCATCGCGGCTTCCTACACGCTGATGAACGTCGGACCCGCTACGGGCGCACCGCTTAACAGAACCACAGCGACCCTGCTCATCGATGCCTTTGGAGGCGGGCTGATCGCGCACGTGGATTTTAGCGTTTGCTACATAGGCGGGAAGCCCGGGGACTGCGCAGAGGCCAAAAACAAGATTGATGATCTCATGAATAACTGAGAACATCACCGCGCCCTAACGGTGCCGGCCGCGCCGCACCCTACCGCGCGAAACCGGATCATAGTGGCGCGCAACGCGGAGACGGACCCGGAACGCGGTCAGTCGCGATCAGCTCTCGGACGAGAAGGGGATAAAGTCGCCTCCATTGCTAACAACAAGCAGCGCGACTTCGGAGAGCCTTGGGGCCGGACACTCTGCTCCGGCGTAGCGGTCGATCATCGGCCCTGCAATCCTCACGGCCCCTGGGGAGAAAAAGTAATCGCTGGCGTCTGCGGCTAAACTGCCGAACATTCCAGCGTCCCTGGGGCCACCAAGCGCCATAAAAATGGCGGCAAACTCATCTTGGAGTCGCACGTGCTTGCCTGCGGCGACCTCCGCAGGCGCCAGCGCGACCTTACGCCAGACCATATGTCTCCTCCTCGGGCATCATGCTCCTTCGCGCCTCTCCGGCACTCCGGAAGCGGCGGCGGTCCTCATAGCCCCTACAGTTCTTCGTAGCACTTCCGCGCCGGACTGCACTCAAAGTCGTCCACAACCTTGCCGTCGGGGCCCAGACACGTATAGGTGTGCTGGCACCAGAAGGAGCGGTCGTTGCATGGCTGGAGCGTGGGGTCCGGCAGGCTGTCGGTAAACATACCTTTCCAGCGCAGTTTTTCGCAGCGGCTCACGCCGGCTTTGCTCAGGTCCACCATTATGCCCTCGCTTTGACCGCGTCCAGGAGCGCGCGCTTCACCGCTACGCTGGCCAGTTGCACTTTGTAGGCGTTCTGGCTGAGCGGCTGGGCGCCCTCCACCGCGGCTTTGCCGGCCGCTTCGGCGATGGCGGCCGTAATGGTTTTGCCGGCCAAGGCCCTCCCTGCCCCGGCGGCTTCCCACGGAGTCGCGGCCACGTGTCCCAACACCACCCTGGCCGTAGTAACTGTATTGCCGTTCATCTTCAAAGCCACGGAGGCGGAAGCCAGAGGCCAGTCGAGCGCCTCTTTCTGCCGGACTTCATAAGTCGCGGTCTTCACGGCCCCGGCCGGAATGACGATCTCCGTGAGGATTTCGTCCGGACGGAGCACGATCTCGCGCGTTTTTTCGTCCTTGGGCGCCACGAAGAACCTGGCTGCCGGCACGTCCCGGCTGCCCTTCGCGGAGACCAGTTTTACCGTCGCTCCCAGAGCGACCAGCGCCGGCCCCAGGCTCGATGCGCTCACGAAATAAGCCGGACCGCCGCCGAAGATGGCGTGGTACTTGTTCTCGCCATCCGGGACGAGCGGCTTGCCCTCGTTCATCGCCAGCAGGCCGAAGCCCTGCCGGTAATACCAGCAGCGCGGACGCTGGCACAGGTCGCCGCCGGCCGTCCCCATGTGGCGGATCTGCGGGCTGGGAATGCCGCCCGCGGCATCCGCCAGCGACTTGTACTCGTTGCGGATATCGGCGTTGGCAGCCAGTTCGTCCATGGTGACCAGCGCGCCGATGCGCAACCCGGCCGCGGTCTTCTGGATGCCCTGCAGTTCCTTGATGCCCTTGATGTTCACCACCCTCTTAGGCGTGTGGATATACTCCTTCATGAGGCTCAGGAGGTCGGTGCCGCCGGCCAGGACATCGGTGTGTCCCCACTGCGGCGCCAGCAGCCCGAGAGCCTCCTGCAGCGTTGCGGGATTGGCGTATTCGAAGGCCTGCATTATGCGTTCCTCCCTTCCAGCGCGGCCAGCACGCGATCCGGGGTCAGCGGCACGTTGGGCACGCGCACGCCGATGGCGTTGGCCACGGCGTTGCCCATCGCCGCGCAGATGGCGATGGCGCACGGCTCACCCAGACCGATGACGCCGCGCTTGTCGTTTTCCGGCCGGATGTCCATGTGTACGACGATATCGCCGACATCGTCGATTCCGGCCATCTTGTAGAACTCCATGTCGGGGTTCAGCATGCGGCCGGTCTGGGCATCCATGACGCGCTCTTCGAACAGCGCGGTGCTGATCCCCATGGTGATGCCGCCGTAGACTTGGCTCTGCGCCAGCCACGGGTTCACCACCAGGCCGCAATCCTGCACGGCCACGTAGCGGTTCACGCGCACCACGCCGGTTTCGGTATCCACCGAAACGTCGGCGATCTGCACGCCGGCCGCCCCCTGCGAATTCAAGCCGCCAGGGCTGCGCTGGACGTTCTCGCCCATTTCCGAGATCTTGCCGCCAGCCGCGATCTTCTTGCACGCCGCCGCCCATGTGAGGCTCTTGGCGGGGCTGCCCTTCACCTGGATGCGGCCGCCCACGGCTTCCAACTGGTCCGGATCGCCGCCCAGCGAAGGCGCCACGGTCTCGAACAGCTTGGCAAGCGCGTTCACGGTCGACTTTCGCGTGGAAGACGAGACGCCTCCCACCGTCGAGGAACCACCCGACGCGCCGGAATTGGGGAGCGAATTGTCACCGATGTCCAGCTTGATGGCGCCCATGGGGAGGCCCAACGTCTCGGCCGCCACCTGAGTGATAATGGTGCGGGTTCCCGTACCCAAGTCCTGCGACCCAAGCGCCACCACCACGGAGCCATCCACGTTGATGGTGGTGAGGCACTGGCTGGCGTGGCCGCCGCCCCCCCAAGCCGAGTAGCCCAGCCCCAGGCCGCGCTTTACCGGGCTGGCGGCGCCTTTGCCGCGCGGATGCCACAACTTGCTCCATTCCGCCAACTCGGCGGCCTTGCGCAACTGGAAGCGGTACGTGTCCACGCGCGCATCGGGAGCGTACGCGAAGTTCTTGTCGAAGACTTCGACCGGGTCCATCCCCACTTTGGCGGCGAAGTCCTCCAACGCGCAACAGGTCAGGTACGCCGCCTGCTGGTTGTTGGGCGCACGCCAGGCTTGTGATGGTCCGGCATTTACGGAAACCCCCGTGAAGGCGAGGCGAGCGTTGGGGATCCTATCGATCACGTAGGGCAACGGTGGGGTGCCCCCGCCGGCGAAACCGCCGCTGCCCCAGGCCTGAGACTGCCACGCCGTAACCGTGCCGTCCTTCTTGCCGCCGAGTTTGATCTTGCCGAACGCGGAGGGACGGTTGCCCGCGATCAACTGATCCATGGGGCGGTCCAGGAACAGCTTCACCGGAGCGCCGCCGGCCTTCTGCGAAAGGAAGGCGCAGACCTCGGCCCACTTCCCCGGCGAAAACTTGCTGCCGAAGCCGCCGCCGATATAGTCCATATGGGCGTGAATGTTCGTGATGGGAACCTTCAGATTTGGCGCCAGTCCCGACGCCGTGCCGGAAATGTACTGCGTGGAAGGAAAGACGTGTACCTGGTCGCCCTGCCACTGCACCACGGCCCCATGCGTCTCCAGGCAGCAGTGCGTGACCACCGGAATGCCGTATTGCCCTTCGGATACCGCGTCGGCGTCCTGGAAGGCTTTGTCCGGATCGCCAACGACTTTCTCGCCGCCCGCCTTACCGTGCGTGCCGAGCCCGTTCAAGTCCTCTTCCTTGACGAAGTGGGGGAGCACTTCGTAATCCACCTTGATCTTGCGCAGGGCGTCCTTGGCAATCTCCTCGGTGGTGGCGGCCACGGCCGCTACTTCCATGCCCTGCCACTGGATCTCGGTCCCCTCCGGGTTGATGATATGCACCGCCTTGACGCCCGGCGTCTTCTCGGCCTCGCCGGTGTCGATTTTTGTGATCCGGGCGTGCGCGTGCGGGCTGCCCATGTAGGCCGCGAACAGCAGACCCGGCGGCTTGAGATCCGATGCGTACTTGGCGCGGCCGCTGGCTTTCTGCGGGCCGTCCACGCGCTTGATGGGCTTGCCGATGAGCTTGCGCTGCTCCATCGGCGGCCAACTATAGTCTGGCGTGCTAGCCATTTTTCGCTCCCTTCATCTTGGTGGCGGCATCGAGTACCGCCTTGCGGACGCCCATGTACGTCCCACAGCGGCAGAGATTGCCGCACAGCCCGTGCTTCACGTCGTCCAGGGTCGGGTTGGGATGTTCGTCGATGAAGCCCTTGGCCGCCATGACGAATCCCGAAGTGCAGTATCCGCACTGCTGGCCGTCGTTGTTGACGAAGGCGGCGGAGACTGGATGCAGGCTGTTGCCGGTGGCGAGGCCTTCGATGGTCTCGATGTTCTTGCCCTGCGCGTCGATGGCCAGCACGGTGCAACTGTAGACGGTCTTGCCCGCCAGGATGACGGTGCAGGCCCCGCAGGTGCCGCGGTCGCACACGCGCTTGGCCCCGGTCATTCCGATATAGTTGCGCAGAGCGTCCAGCAGCGTGACGCGCGGTTCGATCTTCAGGTTGACCGGCTTTCCGTTGATGGTCAACGTGATCGCCGCCGGTCCAGGCCCAACCAGGTTCGCGTCCGGCGGCGCGGCGTCCGCCTCGTTCACCAATAAGCCCGTCCCCAACGCGCCGCCGCCGATGCCCACACCGCTTAAGAAGCCGCGGCGCGAAAAGCCGTTGGGTTTGGCGGGCAGCTTGGGTTCTTTTCTTGA